>MDTA01142791.1_pt1 | contig 46423 bp, 57 predicted proteins | sample 811151 | NCBI WGS metagenome assembly MDTA01 (sample SAMN05326648, study PRJNA326480) | marine metagenome | isolation source: seawater | place: Indian Ocean: South | collected 2010
AAAGATAAACCTAATGTAATACCAGTCAAAGGCGATTGGTATGATGATATACCTACTGATAGAAAGTATGACGGTGTATTTTATGATGGTTTTGGTGATATGTTAAATAAAAGATATTTTCCTACCAGAATTATGCAACATTGTAAAGAAGGTACTATTTTAACTTGGTATAATAACTATTTAGAAGAACAAAGTCAATACGATGGAGATGTTAAAACTATGGATAGGTTTTACCAAGGACAGCCTTTGGGTAATTTAGAACAATTTAAAAGGCAGGAAAGAATAAAATATAGTAAAGTAAATTTAAATATACCAGAACAAGCTAGAATAAAATGGTATTTATTAGGTGATGGAAACACATACTACGCACCTTCATTGGTAGTAGATAGTGATGATATATAGAAATAAAAACGTAGTGAAATAAATGAAAGTTAGTGAATACAGAGAACAAATGGCTGAAAGAGTTGCTGTTATAGAAGCTCAAGTAATTGATATTTATCATGATATAAAAGAAATAAAACAATTAGTAAAAGAGCAAAATGGTAGAGTACGTAGAAATGAACAAAACATTGCACGTATTACTGGCATTGGAATATTAGCAGCAGTTTTATTAGGTATATTATAGGAGATAACTATGGAAGTAAGTAAAGATACTAAGTTTAGTCTTAGCATAGAAACAGCAATTAGTGTAGTTGTATCTATTGGTATGATTGTTGGTATGTGGTTTACACTTCAAGGTGATATTGAAGAAGCTAAACTATTACCAGAACCAGAAGTATCACGTATGGAATATGATTTGAAAGACCAAATGATTCGTGATAGTATTATGAATACTGAAAATAAAGTTGAAAAACTTGAAGAAAAAGTAGATGATATTAAACAAGATACTAGAGCTATTACTGAAACGTTAATAGATATGAATAATAAATGAGGAAACATTATGATGAAAAAATATTACAATTTATTTTTTGGATTCTTTGGATTTGTTGTGTTGCAATCGTCATTGCACTCACAATCAGTTAATTTAAAAAGTTTTCAAGAAATACAAGCATTGAATGTGCAAGAATGTGCAGTAGTGCAAGTTAATGCATCTTGGAATTACAAAAATAGAGTAAAGATAGAAAGACTGTCTAAACTTTGTTATGTAGCAGAAATAGATTTAAGTAATAAAACTATTGGTGCTGTAATTCAAAAAGAATGGAAAGTTAAAGTTGTACCTACAATAATTATCTTAAAAGAAGGTAAAGAGGTTATGAGATATGAACCTGGAATTAGCATGAGATTTGATGAAGAAGAAATATTTAATAAGATTAGGAAAGAAATAAAATAAGTTTTATATTTGACATCATGCGTAAAGTATTCGGACTAAAGCAGCAAAAAAGAAGCAATGGAAAGAAGAAAACTCGTCAAGGAATGTCAAATAATACTAAATATGGAACTAAAACCAGTAAAAAGTATTATAAAAAACGTAAAAGAGGACAAGGATAATGGCTAAGAAAAAAGATTCTAGATTAACTAGAGCTGGAGTATCAGGTTATAATAAACCTAAAAGAACTCCTGGACATAAAACTAAGTCTCATATTGTTGTTGCAAAAGTAGGCGACAAAGTAAAAACAATACGTTTTGGACAACAAGGTGTTAGAACTGCTGGTAAACCTAAAAAAGGTGAATCAGCTAAACAAAAAGCACGTAGAAAAAGTTTTAAAGCAAGACATGCTAAAAATATTGCTAAAGGCAAAATGTCAGCAGCATATTGGGCTAATAAAGTAAAATGGTAGGAGGTAGTTATGCCAAGAGGTAAAGGTACATACGGAAGTAAAGTAGGAAGACCACCTAAGAAAAAAACAAAAAAAAGAAAGAAGAAGTAATATGGCTAAAAAAGTAAGTTGGATGTGGGGAGGTAAACGTTATAGTGGAACTTTAATTAGAGAAACTAAAAAACATAAGTTTGCTAGAACTCATAACGGTAAAATTAAAAAGATAGTCAAAAAGAAAAAATAATTATTTAACTAAATAGGAGACCAGTGAAATGGCAAAAGAAAAAAAAGTAGACCTAAGACAAGAAGCTGAAACTAAAATGGAAACTTTAGTTGAACAGCATAACAAACTTGTACAAGAGATACAAAGTGCTAACGAAAGATTAGCAGAAGTTAAACAAATGGTAATTGAGCATCAGGGATATATGAAAGGCCTTGAAGCTTGCGAGGAAGATTGTGAGGTAAAATAATGGGACCAATATTAGGTAAATTACTTGCTAAACTAGGTACTGAAAAAGTATTAAAAGCTATCGTATTGCATTTAGGAGAACACTTAGTTGCTAAGTCTTCAAATAAATTAGACGACAAGTTGTTTGCAGAAATTAAAAAAGCATTAGACTAGGAGGTTTCATTGAAACTTAAAAAACGTGGTATTGTAATACCTGACCAGCATTATCCATTAGAAGATAGAGCTGCAGTAGAATGTGTTAAAAAAGCAATACTTAAAATAAAACCAAAGGTTTTTGTAAACCTTGGGGATGTTGGAGAATGGGAGTCGGTATCTGCTTGGAGATATAAAGACAAGAAATTACCACCTTTAGAGTTTCAACTTCCATTAGTAGAAGAAGATATAAAATTAGTAAATGAAGGATTAGATGAGTGGGATGAAGTACTTAAAGAAGTGGGATGTAAAGAAAAGTATTTACTCCAAGGTAACCACGACCTCTGGCTGGATAATTTTGCTAATAAGTATCCTTATCTCAACGATTACACTTTTGAAAAAAAATGTAAAATTAAAGAAAGAGGATACAAATACAAAGAACACAACCTACCTATCGAAATAGGCAAGTTAGCGTTCTTTCATGGTGCCTTTGCTACTACATATCATGCAAAGAAACACCTGGAAACATATGGTGAAAATGTTATTTATGGACATACTCACGATATACAAAGACATACATTGACTAAGCTAAATGGAAACATTGGTGCTTGGTCAATGGGTTGTCTTAAAAAAATGGACCATGAAAACAATAGATGGTTAAAAGGTAGACTACATAACTGGGGTCATGCATTTGCTATTGTAGATTGGTTTGATAACGGAGAATTTAAAGTAGAAGTAGTTGAAATTACTGATGGTAAAACTACTGTTTGGGGAGAACTGATTGATGGTAACAAGTAAAAGTATAGGTAAGCCTGCTACGGGAGTATCCTTAAACTCTACTAGAAGAAAATTTAATTTAAGTAGTAGAAAAACAAAGAGGATAAATTTAAGTGGCAAAAGGCATATTAAACATATCAAATTATAGTGGTGGTTTAAATAATAAAACTAATTCACGTGATATAGCTGATAATCAATTTCAAGATTTAGATAGTTTATCTATAGAAACGCCTGGAAAATTAAAAGTTATGGGAGCAGCTTCTGATTATGCTGGAAGCACAACTGGCGATTTAAATGCAGAAGTTAATTTAGGTAATGGTTTATTTCAATTTAACGCAGACCATGATATAGACAATACTAATGGTGCAGTAGTAAATACTGAAATGTTATTTGTAAATACAGATGTTACTTCTGATGGTGTAAAAGTTTTTAATTTAAATAGCGGTTCTTTAGCATATGGAACTAAAACAATACCATACGGAAATACATTTAGTCCTGTAATTTATAGTGCTGTTGATGGTACAGTTAGAATTACACCTACTTCTTTTGTTGATACTAATACACCTAAAAAATTACAGTATATCAATGAAACATATAATATGGGTCATAGTTATTCTGGAGCAGATAATGATTTAACTACTGCTAAAAATAATCACAGTATTGATGTTACTAAATGGATTGTGCTAGATGCAAAACCAGCAGACACTTCCGATGCAAAATTAAAAGTTTATATTAATGGAGAACAAACTGCAAATTTAATAAATGTATACTCAACACCTATGGGTTTTGGTTTATCATCAAATATAAGCAATACAGAAACCTCTTTAACAGTTACTGGAAATGCATATAAATTTAATCTTGGAGATATAATATTTATTGGTTCTGAAAGAATGAAAGTAAATTTTACTCCAGATGCTAATACAATTACAGTAGTTAGAGGTTTTCATGGAACATCAGCAACTTCACATAATAGCGGTGCTGCTATACATATTATTTTTCAAGACAATCATGGTAAAATGAATCAATTAGGGTATAGCAATGTTTCTTTGAACTCTAATGCATACACTTCTACTGCAATACCTACAGAATCAGATTATAGAGGTAAATTTTTTGTTAATTTTTATGCTGGTACAAAAGATGATACTACTGGACAATTTACACAACAATCAGGACAATTTTTTAGCAGTGATGATAGGGGAGTAAATATATTTTATGAAATTGTATATACAGATGGTCAAAAAAGTAATTTAGAATTTAAAGGTACTTTAACAAATTTATATGCTAGTAGTGCTAACAATATTCAATTAAATGCACAAATGTATGGTAATATACCGCAAGAAGATAATGTAAAGTCTTTAAAGTTTTATTATAATGAAACTGACGATATTGCTGATGCTATGCGTAGTATTAAATATTTATTATTTGAAATAGATTTTAGAAAAGGATTTAGATTAGCAGGTAGTAAAGAATATAAACCTTTTGGTTTATTTGTACATAGTTCATATATGAATCAAAATATATACAGCTACCCTACAGGTGTGTTAGGACAACAAGCAAAAAATGTAGGAACACATTTACCGTTAGGAAATGTAACTTTTAAAGATAAACCAGAAAACACTAGAGCAGAACCATACATAGAACAAGATAAACATGTTGTAGGTATGGCTGGAACAGGGTATAAAGCTAGTACTGTAGCTAATAGAAGATTATACATTGGAAATGTACGATATAAAGACGATGTAAGTGGTAAACTTAAAATAGCAAATGATACAATATTAAAGTCAAATATAAATGCATTTGATACTTTTAGTTTTAATAATAGAATAGATGTAGAAGTAAATGACGGTGATGATATTATTGCATTAGAAGCTCTTGGTAGTAAGTTGTTAGAGTTTAAAAGAAATCATTTATATATCATAAATATAGCTAGAGATATCGAATTTTTAGAAGCTACATTAGAGTACAAAGGTTGTGAAAAAGACCATCACGTTGTAAGAGGTGAGGGTTTTATTGCTTGGTTTAATAAATTTGGTTTTTATTTATATGACGGTAAACAAGTAAGAGATTTATTACTAGATAATAAAGGGCAGCAAAGACTTGTTTGGTCTAGTTATTATCATGAAAACAATATTATAGGATATGACCCTGATGAAAGAACTATTATTATTGCAAACAAAAATCAAAAAATTGTTTCTTTTGATATGAAAGCGTTTGCATTGTATTATAGAAGTAAAGGTTTTGAAGCTCAAGATACTACTAATTTTATAACTAACAATGCTGGTGATATACTTTGGTTTAGTAAATATAATGGAACAAATGTAGAATTACGTAAGTGGAACACTAGCCCTAGCAAGCTAGATAGCTCTAATATCGACGAAATAGCTCTTAAAACGAAGGAATACACTTTTGGCAAGCCAAGTGTCGATAAAAAAATTATAAGCGTGTATTTAAGCTATAAAAATGGTGATGGTATTACATTACATGGATTTCGTGATGATGGAGAAGAAGAGATTTTAGCTACATTAGATGGCGATTCTGAGGTTAACTTTAAAACTCTGCATATACCAATTCGTAAAGCTAAGACAGAATTTGTCGATAAAAAAGCTTTTGATAAACTAAAAGGGTTTGGATTGCGTTTTTCTGGGTCTGATGTAGCTACCGATTTTGAAGTAAATGATATACAAATTGTATTCAGAGAAAAGAGCGTAAAATGATAGATGAAATGACAGATATAAGAAAAGAATTAGATGATAGAATACAGGAAGTACAACAGCAAATGGAACCTGTAGCACAAGTATCTACTGCAAGACCTAGTGACAATGAAGGTGTACAAGGTAGTAGAAAGATTGTAAAAGAAAACAATAAAGTTTATTTATATCATAAAGTTGACGGAGAATGGTATAAAACAGAAATGGAGAAAGGATAATGGCTATACGTAAAAGCGATGTAGAAGTATATAGAAGTGGCATATCATCATTGATGGAAGCTGCTAAACAACAAACTGCTGCGTTTAATGACCCTACAACACAAGTTTTACAAGGCAGTAAAATGGTTGTAGATACTTTTAAAACAGCAATGGATATGAAACCAAAATTTGATGATTTTATGGAAGGAATAAGAAGTAAAAAACCAATAGGCCCTGAAGGCGATGCTGCTATACAATCGGCTGTATCTTTAGATAATGTTACAGGACCTTTTGATACAGAAATGATAAAAAAACAATTAGGTAGTGGTTACATGGAAGGTGTTGACTATGAAATGGATGCTGTTACTGGTCAATATAAACCTGTAGTAGATATGGGAAGTTTTGGTACTTTTGGTGAAGTAGATATGGGTGTAAAAGCACCAAAAGTTGATATGAGTAAATTTGCAGACCAAACTGATAAAATTGAAGGAGCATTTGCAAGAGCTAAAAGCGAAGAAGAATTGGGTATTAATTTACTTGGTATACAAAATGCTGCTAATTTTATTAACAACTTTGAAAGTAAACCTTATAGATATTATGGAAAAGACCAAGCAGGTGCATTTAGAGGCCCTGTAGGAACACCTGAAGGTAAAATAGATTTGTTAAATTTATTAGATTTACCATTTGGAGCAATTAGATATTTAGCAGGACCAAATAATACAGAGGAATAGACTATGGATGATATGCAAAAATTAATAAATTTTCATTTAGACAGATTAGGTATAGAAGATAAAGAATCTGCTACATTTAATTTAAAAAATGTATTTATGCCTACAGTATTAGAAATGGAAAGTAGCGGAGACTATCAAGCAGCTAATAAAGTTAGTACTGCTAAAGGCGGATTTCAATTTATTGAAGGTTCTGTAGTTCCAGCATTAAATAGACTTGAACGAAGAATAGGTAAACAAGATTGGGGTACAGAGTTAAGAAAGCACAAAGATGCAAGCAAACTTAGTCCTGAGCAACAACAGTTATTGTTTATGGCAGATATGTTAGAAAAAAAAGGTAGCGACCAATATATGACTAAGGTTATGCAAGGCGATAAACAAGGCTCTATGGATGCTTATTATAAATTGCATCATACTGCACCAGATGAAGCTACTAAAAAAAGAGCAGAAAAGATTTTTGGAGAGGTATATAAAGGAGATAATATGTCAAAAGAACAACAACCAGAAGAAATGCAACCTATCCAAACAGATAGAGAGCAACAATTAGAGCAAGCAAATCAGGTATTATCTGATGAAGTAGCTAAAAATTTTACATTAGACCAAGTTATGTATTATGGATTTGGCTTTGAAAAGAAACCAAACAAGGAGGAGCAAGATGGCTGATTATAAAGCTGTTGGTGAATTTATAAAATCTAACCCTTATACAACTGCAGCAGCAGTGTTAATAGGTGGATTTAGTTATTTTAGTGCAAGAAAAGCAGAAGAAAGAAGAAGAAAAAGATTGACTGCAGAAATGGGTGCACGTATTGGAGAAATACAAGGAGATATACCCAACATTATAGCAGAATATGAACGTAGTGCAGATATATATAGAGCACAAGGTAATGCTGCTGGACAAGCAATTTATGAAAATGCTGCTATGCAATTACAAGCAGGTGGGCAAACAAATTTAGCTTATGGGGGTGCAGATGTTAGAAGAGATTCTATGAGTGGACTTTTAGGTAGTAGATTAGAAGGTATTAATTTACAAACTACTGGTAAAGTATTTGCATCACAAAATGCATTAGCTAGTGAATTAAACAAACAACAAATTAATATTGACAGAATAAGAGCAGACTATGCAAAGCAAGGCATACCTTCAGCAGAGGTTAGCATAGGCGATGTTAATGAATTAAAATACGTATAGGAGGAAATATGCCAGATTTATTTGCAGAAAGAGTTAAAGCATTTGCACAATTACGCAATTCTTTAGCTACTATAGGAGAACCTCAAGGTTTAGAGGCTTATAGAGAACGATTAAAAATACAAGCAGAAGTAAACAAAGAAGCATTGTTAGACGCAGAAAGCATGATGGCTAGAATCAAAATGCAAGGAATGTTAGCAGAACAAAAATATGCACAAATGCTTGGTTATGAAGCGGCTAAAATGGATGTTATGCAGGATGCAGAAGATGAAAGACAAGCAAAAGAATTAGCTAGTCCAGAAATGCAAACTCAAGCAGCTTTAGCTATTGGTGAATTAGACCGATTTGAAGATTCGGCAGGTTTGTTTGGTTTAAGAGATATTAAACCAGGACAACAATTAAGATTTTTAGGTTTTGGTAAAAAATTTAAACCTGAAAATATATTTGAAATTGCATCACCACAAATACGTGAATTGATGGGAAAAACTGACCAGTTGAAAAAAATAAAAAAACAAGGTTTAAATACAGACGGTATGTTAAAATCATCATTAATTGAGTTAGTGAATGAATTAAACATGGATTTAAACAGTGATTACGTTAAAGAGCAAATGGCAAAAAAAGGTACTGAACAAGAACAAAGTTTATTTGCACAGTATTTAAAAATTATTAACGAAGCATCTAGCTTTTTAAATCAATAATACATGAATAATAGATTTAATTATCTTAAATCCCTTAATGAGAAGGGCCTAATAAGCGACCAACAATACGCACAGCAATCGTTACAACTTTACGATACTAGTTCTGATACATTTGATATAAATCAAGTAGATGAATTAGAGAAGATTGCAAAACGTTTTGATGTTGATTTTAAACGCAATCTAGAAGATGATGAAAATGCTATTGTATCAGCAGTAAATCAATTAGTATCAGGTGCTATAGAAGGGTTTACAACCTTTGGTTATGCTGATGACCCTAAAACAGAAACAGAAGCTATACTAAACAAGATTGGACATTTAATTGGATTTGCTCCTGACATTATTGCTGGTGTATTATCTTTTGGTACAGCACCATTAGCTAAGCGTGGTGCATTAAAAGGTATTAATTTAGTAAGAGCTAATGCTGCACGTACTGTAGAAGAAGGTTTAGGTAATATAGGTGCTAAATACATACCAGCATTAACAAAAAAAGTAACTGAAAAAGTAGGTAAAGAAGAAATAACAAAGTTTCAGTTACGTTCTGTTCCTATGCGTGTAGCTGATTTTTTTGTAGACAATGCAGAAGCAGCTATAGGTAAATCTGATTTTATAAGAAATAGTTTTATAGCTAAGAATATGCCTGATGGTATGTTAGATATGGTAAAACAAGGAGCACATCTTGGTGCTGCTATGGCTATATCTTCACGTAAAGCAGCAGTAGCAGGTGATTGGGAAGCAGTTAGAGAGGCAACATTACATGGAGCGTATGCAGGTGCAGCGTTTGGTGGTATAGCTAATTATTTAAAGATTGGTGATATGTTTGCTTCTGGCAGTTCTGCTATACAAGCTAAGGGTTATGGTATGGTAGGTCAAGCAGCTGTTAAAATTACAGAAGCAATTAAACAAGGTCGTGGACTGACACCAGGACAAGTAGAATTAACGAATATGGTAACTAGAGGTATTGCTGGTAGTGCGTTTACTGGTATACCTATGACTGTAAACGAAGCTCCTACATCAGACCAAGTATATGAATATTTATTAGGGTTTTTCTTTGGAGCTTCAGGTAGACCTAAATACGAAGTAGAAGTAAATAAAGCATTTCAAGCAGAAGGTCATAAAATATGGAAACCTGTAATTAAAGAATTAAAAAGTGGAGATTTAGTTAAAGAAAATGTTGTTATTGGTAGAGCTAGAGATATGGATGCGTATAAAGATTTTAGTCCTGCTGCTAAGCGTTATGCAGAACAAAGAGAAGCTGAGATATTTCAAAACTTAAGAGATACTACGTATCAAGATGGTAGCGAATTTTCTAATTTAGCTATTGAAATAGCTAGAGAAAAATTAAAAGAAATGCCTGAAGCACAACGTAAAGAAATTTTAGATGGTCGTAATCGTAATAAATTATTAGCAGAAGCCAATAAAGAAGCTGCACAAAAAATGCAACAACGTTATGAAAAAGAATTAGCAGATACAGTAGCAAATGCAGAAATACAAGACAATATAGACACTACTACATTAAAAGTAGGAGATACAATAGATGTATATACTACAAGTGGTAGAATAGAAACTGTAGGTGTACATAAAGTATTTAAGAATGGTAATGTGCGTATTATGAATCAAGAAGGTAGGATTCATACTTTAAACAAAGGAGAATACATTACTGAAAACTTATATCGACCTGATTACATAATACCGAAAGAAGTATCTTCAAAGTTAGCTGGTAAAGAAATAGGGTCATTAAGTAAAAAAGAATTAGAAACATTATCTAAAGACCTTAAGAAGCATTTAGAAAAAGTTGTCAAAGATTCAGAAAAACTTGGTGAAAAAGAAACTACAGTAACACAAGATGCTGTTTTTGATGCATTATCTGTTAATAAAAAAGTAGGCACTGCTGCTAGAATCCAAAGTATTAAAACAAATGATATACCAGCAGATACAATGACTGCTGCTCAAAAGATTGCTAAAGACCCTAATCAAATGGCATTAGAGTTTGACAGAGAAATAGATTTGGAGGCAGAAGTTATTGTACCAGGTAATGACCCAGTGTATGATATTGTAGCCAAACTAAACGAACGTGAAGGTACTGACTGGAAAACATTAGACCAAACATATCAGTTAAAAAGAATAGCTCAAACAGCAAATAACAAGTCTGAGTTTGATGCGTTTGCTAATACATTTTATAAAAACAAATTTACTCCTGAACAATTACAAGAAATATATTTTAATGCATCTGGTATAACAAAACAAGACACTAGAATGTTTATATCTTTTGATGCAAAATCAAAAATGATAGCAACAGATGCAAAATCAGGAAAAAAAATAGAAATTGATGTAATAGATTTTGTAAACGAGGTTAAACAAACTCCTAAATTTGGAGCTAATGGAGAAAGTTTAGATTTAAGTAGTACTGGTACATTTCACAACAGATTAAATAAAGATAGCAGTTTTGAAACCATATTACATATAACAGGTAACTATATGACAAATGAACCTGTGAGAGTAAATAGAACTACAATAAATCAAACAAGACTTGAACAAATTAGTGCACACCTACAAGAACAATATGGAAGGTTTATATATTATCAACATTCTAGTAATCATTCTTTAGTAGCTAGACCTATTGTAGAGTTACCGTTTCAACGTCAATTATTAGATAGATTTATAAAAGATGGTGGAGGTCAATTATATGGCGGACCTGGTAAAAACAAAGAACATATTTTTGCAAGTACATCTATTATGGAAACAAGAACAAACGCTCAGGGTAAAAAAGTTCGTACCGATAAATTAAAATTGATAGCAGGTATTAAAGAAAAAATTGGCATATATGAAAGTCCATATCATAAAAACCCTGAACTATATTACAATGAAAAAATATCACGTATAACATATTTATTGCAAGATGCTGGTATGCTACCTAGAGACCTTTCTAAAGTAACTTATAAAGAGTGGACAGATGCTTATACAAAGCATCACGGATATTATAAAAAAAATCCAGCAACTGGTAAAGTAGAACAATTGAACTCTAATATGTTGTATAAAAATGTAATTGATTTTGTTAAATATAGTAAAACATTTCACGGTGGGCGTACAGTTGATAGAGAATTAGTAGACGATTATTTGCAAGGTAGAAAATTAAAATTAATTGTTATAAAAGATAATTTTAGTAGCAGAGGTGAAATGACTACTGATGGTGCTATGCATTGGATTGGTGGATGGAGAAATGCTTTACAAAAAGCTAGAGGTAAAAAGAACGATGAAAATTATGTAAAAGCTATTATACAAAAACCTGCTGATTTTGCAAACGATAGAGGCCTTACAATATTTAAGCAAGCAGAGCGTCATGCTAGTAAAGAATTAGAGCAATATGCATTAGATATGGGCTATGACGGCATTGTATATGCATCATCTGCTAAAACAAATTCTAGGCATAAAGTTGGTGAATTAGTATATAATGAAAAAACTGGTAAGTTTACAGAAAAAGTAAAACCAGAAATTATTGAAATAGAACCTGAGCACATTAGAATTATTACATCAGAAATAGAAGTTCCTAATAGAGATGCAATACAAATGCATTTAGGTGCCGCAGATATGAGAAATGCATTTTCTTCTCCTGAGTTTATAGCAGCACATAGAAAAATGATAGCTGATAGTATAGCAGGTAGTAAAAGTTATATGAAAAAATATAGAGATGCTTTAAAGAAAAATGGATACGATTTTGATACAATAGATGGTAAAAAAGTAAGAATTAATGATTTAGACTTGTATGAAGTTATTGATGTTTTAAATAATTATGTAGACAGTAAATTAGGTAGAAGTATTTTAAAGTCTATATATGGTGAAAAAGAATATATGAATCTCGGTGAGCGTGGCAATAGTGAAATACACAGTGACATGAAAGCTTTAGACAGTATCAACGAACTATTAAATTCTGTTAATTATGAGGCTTTAGCATTGATTATGCATGGTAATAAACGTTACATAGAACAATCTATTACTAACTATGCAAGAAACAGATTAACTAATTTAAGAGTGCCAAGTGGTTTTTCGTATCCTAGATTACAAAGTCAAGATGCTGCTTTATGGAAAAGATTAAGAAAAGCAGGTTTATCTAATGAAACATTCATGTTAAATGATGGTCATAAAACAGATAAACTAAAAGTGTTTGGTAAGCTGCGTAAAGTATTTGGCAAAAAAGAAGTAGAGTTAGAAAAATTATTAAACGAGTATAACAATACCAAAGATGCTGATGTAAGAAATTTATTAGAAGCGGTTATGAACAATTTTGTTATGAATCGTAGTCCTGTAGGTAATAAAGAAGGTGTATTAAATTTAACATTTGCTGGTTTTAGTGGACAACCTGGTAAAGGGGTACATGTAACTCCACGTAATATGGAGCGTTTAGGTGGTGCTGATACTGATGGAGATGCTGTTGCTGTTTATCATGGATTAGATAAAGCTTTTGCATCTGCATTCAAACCGAAAAAAGTAAACCCTAATGTAAAACCTGTTGATAAGACAGATGTTAATGCTTTTCCAGAGTGGGGGTACAAAAGAGATTTGTCTGTAGGGAATGTTGCTGATATGACTAATTCTGGTAAAATATTAAGACAGGGTGCACAGAACTATACAGCAGCAAAAAATATTGGAATAAGTACTAATTTTAACAAACACGTAAATGATTTGTTTACTTTTATTAAAGATGCCAATGGTCAGTTTCCTATTAACTCTAATGGTGATGTTGTAATTAGATTAAAAGATGCAGATGTTATAGAACCTGGCACTAAAAAGAAATTAAAATTAAAAACGTTAAAAGAACATTTAGACTTTTTTGATAAATATGAATCTGATATATCTTTAAACTTAGATTTAGATGGTAGTAAAAATTCTGTTAATCCTCCTGTGCAATTTAAAATTGATAATATGTTAAGAAGGCATTTTGAATTATATGATATAGCTGCAAATACAGAAATAAAATGGCCAACCTATTCGGATGGTCCTTTTGCGGGCAGAGTAGATTGGTTTGGTTTAAAAAGAGGTATTAACCAAGTAAGACTTGTAAAAAATTCAGATGGATTTAGACCTAACATAGATGCTTTTTTAAAAGCAGAATTATTAACTCCTACTGTAACTGGAAAATTAAATGGTGTAGATAAATCTATTAGTTTTACACAAACTAAAGAACAGTTTATAAAAACTTATATGCCTAAAGATAGAACATTAACATTTGAAGAATACGTAAAAGCTAGACAAGATAGTGATTTTATATTAGGACCAAAACAAAAAGACCCAGCTTTAGAACAAAGAAGATTAGATTTATTAGAAGAAATGAAAAATCGTTATAAAGTACATTCTAGAGCTACTAGAGCAAAGTTTGAAGAATATTGGGATGCAGTAAAAGAAGGAAATCCATTTACTGGTTATTATGCATTTTCTACTATGAGAATCGAAGGGTATAATCCAAAAACAAAAGAATTTATTATAAAAAAAGAAAATCCAATAGAAAATAGATTTGAAAATCGTGAAGAAATAATAGATATAGAGTCTTACACTTTGCCACAATTAAAGAAATTATTAAAAAATACACCTTCTTTAAGTATTCAGATGAGCAAAGATTTAAGCAGCAACTTGTCATCTATGTATGATTTTAATGCAGCTTTAACAAAAGGTACTGGTAGATTTACTGACAAGGTTATGTACAATGAATTAGGTCAAATAGCAAACAAATTTCATGAACAATATACAAGAAATATTGAAGGTAGTGAAGTTTGGAACAATCATTTATTAGATGTTGCTAAAATAATAGCAGAGCCATTTGAAGCTACAGGATATGGTTTTGACGGTATATCTGTTGATATTAGAGTTATACCACCAAGTCAATATAAAAACTTAATTGTTAATCTTGGTAAAGCACACGCTAAAGTTAGAAAAACACATTTCTACAATCATTTAAAAAAAGAAGGTTTGTTATCTACTGATTTATTAATTAATGAATTATATCTAGATAAAATAGCTGGTGCAGATAAAAAAATAGCTGAAATGTCTGTTAAAGAATTAAAACAATTATGGGATAAAATGGCATCTGAAGTTATTACTAAAGATAGATTTGGTATGCAGGTTAAATTAGAAAATCAAGAAGGTCATATTTTACAGCAACTAGTTAGTGTAAGTGCCTTAAATAATTTAGCAGTTAGATATAATGAGCTAAGAACACAGATGTTTAATAGTGGTATTGAACCAAAATTATTAGATGCAAAAATAAATGAAATGCTTACGTTTAGTTATGATTTAAAACTAAATGAATATTTAGCTAGTAGAGGTTTAATACAACGTATGGATAGAGACCAGGTTATAACAGCATATAGAAAAAATGCTTTAGAGTACTTAGGAGAAACTAAACTTAAGCCAGAGCAGCAAGAATTATTGAGTAATGTATTAAGTAAAACATTAATGTCTGATATTTTACCAAGACCTGAAATGCGTAATAGAAATGAATATTTAAAATCTGTAAAAGAAGAATTTTTAAAACGACAAAATCCAGAAAAATATACAAAAACAGAATATGAAAGAATGTTAAAAGATTTAGATATGTTAGAATCTCAATTCAAATTTAATCCATTAAAGGGTGTTTTAAATTTGCAAAAATATGCTAGAGACAGACAAATAGAATTTAAAAAACAATTTGAAGCAGATGTTGATTTTGGAATGAAAAGTATAAATACTTTTAATATGTATGCAACTAATCAAGGTTTTTACAATCAAGGATTGTTTAGAGCAGAGTCAATACCATTACAACATAAAAGAGAATTGATGCAGGAGATACGTGATATATTTGATGCTGGTACAACAGTAAATCAAGATGCTGTGCAGGTAAAAATAGAAATACCTAAACCACAACGTACTACACAACTAAAAAATGCTATCGAACCTCCAGAACCTAAAAAAGATACTAGAAAAACAAGTGAAGTAACTGAATTAGTAACAGCTACTTTAGATGGTAAAATAGTTAAATCAGTAGAAAAGAAAGACTCTAATCAACAAGCTATTTTGTTTGAAAAAACAGAATTAGAAGATATGATTAAAACTTTAAGAGATACTGAGTCACAGGTAGCATTTAAAGAATTAGCAGAAAGAAGTATATTATCCAAATTATCTAATAAATCACCAAAAGAACAAGCAGAGTTTATGCAAAATCCACAAGAGTTTGTAGATATTATAGATTTTAAAAAGAGTCTATTTAAAAAAGGCGATGTAGCATTGATTACACCATTCCAAAAAGACTTATTAAAGACTTGGGAAAAGTTAATTGATAAAAATCCTAAGTTATTAATTGATTTAGAAGGTAATGTAGCTGAGTTTTTTAGTGCTATTGGAGTAGAAGGTAAAGCTAGATTAGGTGTAGAGATGGGTCAAATGACTGCTAGAGAGTTTGAAGCATTTACTAGAATGGTAAAAGATATATACACAGATACAGATAGTAGATTAACTAGCAAGATTAAAATATTTGAGCGTTTACAAGGTGTAGATGCTAATGATAGAGTAGCAGTAGAAAAAGCTAGAAAGAAATCACCATTTAATTCTATGGTACATTATTGGTTTTATAACAGTGTTGGTTTATATCAACTACAAAAAAGAGAAATGTTATCTTACCAGAAAGATAATATACCTGTTTACGACAGAGTTACTGGTAAAACAAATTTAAAAAGTGTTATTACTCCTACAAACACTATAGAATTAAATGTAGATGTTATTGACCACGGTAAACGTCTTGCTGCTGGTATACAAGATTTTAATGATAAAAGAAAAGCTGCTATATTTGATTTTAAAAATTCTGGAGATAGAAATGTTATACGTTTTGATTTAGAGTTAGACACTATTGCTACAGAATACAGAGAAAAAGGATATCCAGATACAAATGTAAGCTATGATAAATTTAGTAGAGATTATTTTGATAGAGCATTTGAAAGAGCAGAAAAAGAATTAAAAGAAATAGAAGTAGAAACTGGTAATAAATTAGTTATTAAAGATGTAAAAAACCCTGGTAATTTAAAAACAGTAACTGTTCGTGAATATATTACAGAATTGAATAAAGCTAATGATTTATATTTAGAATGGTTTAAGGAATTTAATGAAAGAGGTATGGAGCAAGTTGGTAAAACTTGGAGATTAAAGAAAAGTGTTATGGATGCTATTGCACACGAATCAGGATTTTTGAGTGATGGTAAAGTGTTTAAACGTATTAGAAATGTATTAGAAAAATCTAATACTATTGATAGTACTGCTGCTAACATGATTGGGTTTAACGAATTAAATTATATATTACATCAGTATGCAATAAGAGAAAGAGTCAACAAAGAACTTGGTATTGACATACAAAAAAGAATTGAAGATAAAAGAGAAATACCTAATGTAGCTAAAGCGTTATTAAACAAATTTAACAGAGAAAATCCTTTCAAACCTATAAATAAAATTGTAAACAGCAAAGGTGAGGTAAGTAATTATTGGCCTCATTTAGGTAATAGTAACTTTAGAAATAACTACAAGAACACTGAAAACCACATACAGTTTTTAGCAGCAGAACACATTAAAGATATAAAGCAACGTGGTTTTAAAGCGTTTATGCCTGAAACTAAAGCATTGTGGTTAATGACTCCAGGGGATAAAAGAAACTTAGCTGAATTTGAAAAGAAATCGTTAGATGAGTTTGTTAAAGAAAAAACACATATGCAATCTGTACAAGCATATACTGACACTGCTATGAGTGAACGTTTGGTGATGTTTAATAATAAAACATTTCCTGCTGCTTTCACAAATAGTTCTTTCAAAAATAGAAGTGAGCATGTTTTGTTAGGATATGAAAAAACAGGTAAAGCATTAGAGCAATATACAAGTCAATTTATTAAAGCATATACTGATACTTTAAGTAGCATTAGAGGAACAATGTATATTGATAGATTTATTAGAAAAAATGCAATGAATGATATTGAGCACACAGAAACATGGGGTGCTTACATGAGAAGAAGTTTAAATACGAAGTTAGGTATAGATAGTTTTGTTGATTTAAATATAGACGGGTTTACAAGAAGTCAATACAATTTATTGCAAGAATATATTAAAGCAGATTTAAATCAAAACAAACTAACAAAGAATCGTGGAAGTAAACTTACATATAGAGAAAAAGAATTTTTACGTAAAGTAAATAATAATATTGCTGTTAATGTTAACGATGTATTTAAGAGTGGTTTGCAAGGAGCTGAACTACGTGAAGCATTAAAGAAAGCTAATATGAGAGAAGCTAAGTTATTAGCTAAAGAAGAAAACATTAATAAAATTAAAAGATATGGTACTGCATTTCATGTATTTAGTGATGAAGCAGCAGTAAACTTTATTAGAAGTGTTGAAGAGCGTTTTGGTGAAGCTATGGGTATGAAAGAAGGAGAGTTTGCATTCTTTAAAGATTTAGGCAAGAAAATAGACCCTGTTACAGGTAAAGAAGTTGTGATGAATGAAGCACAAAGACGTATGGCTACTGCACAAAAACTAAATGCATTTAGTACATTTGAAGGTAGGTATGAATTGATGTCATTGCTGTTTCACCCTAAAACAATGATTGCAAACTATTTTGGTGGTGGTACTAACATTTATGCAGACGTAGGTGGAGATATATTTAGAAAAGCTCTTAGTGAAGATTATGTATTAGAAATATTTGGTAATGCAAAATATGAAGTAATTGACCCTATTACAAGACAAGTTAAGTTAGAAAAAGTACGTAATATGAAAGATGTAGAACGTATTTTTGTGCAAAAAGGTTTGCTAGAAGGTATGTACCTTGAAGAAGTAGGTTTAACTAGTAGATTACAACAAGGACAACCTAAACGTTTTGCAGAAGCATTAGCAAAAAGATTTGGTAAATGGGAAAGAAAGAATCCTGAACTATCAGAAAATCCAGTAGAATCAGAAAAAGAATTAAAACTTACTATTAATGAATTACAAAAACGTTATAATGTTGGGGAAAGTATTGTCCAGATAGGTGCAAAACCTATGCAGTATTCTGAAAGAATGCTACGTAGAACTGCTGCTATTGCACATTATATTAATGCAAGACAGACAGTGCAACCTTTAATAGACCAAGGTAAGATGAGTTGGGATAGTCCATATCTAATTGAAATGGCTCGTAAGGGTATTGAAGCATCGCAGTATATTTATCACTCTGCTTTTAGAAGTAATTATTCTAATACTTCTTTAGGTAGGGTTATGACAAGATTTCATCCTTATGCTTGGAACAGCATTAAGAGAAGACGTAATCTATATAAACAAGCTTCTTATACAAAATGGATAATGAACACAGATGCACAAAAACGATTTAATAGACAATTAACTTCTGATTTAATGTCTATGGCTTTGGCAAGTATATTTGTAGGTACTATGTTTGAATATGCATTATCACCACCTATGTCTTGGATGCAAGATACTGCACAATGGTTATTTGGTGATAAAGAAGATAGAAAGCGTGCATTCTTTAGTGCTTGGCCACATACTTCATTAGCACCTTTACAAGTAGTTACTCCACCTATTAGTAGATTTGTATTAGCTCCTGTAAGTTCATTATTAAATGGTGAGTGGGATAATTTTGTAAAATATCAAGCAGCAACATGGGTACCAGGCGGTAGGTTAATGCGTGATGCATACAGAAGTTATAAATCACCTGCTATGTCATTTGACTTCTTAACTGGTATACCATTGCATAGGATTGGTCAAGAAGTTGGAAAAAATCGTGATGAAGTCGAAAAACGACTAGAAGAAGAGATGCAAGCTAATTTAGAAGCTAATTCTGAGTTAGAATCACAATAGAACCCACTTTTCGCATCAAATACGCTCTATATCGCATCAACAATAATTAATCGAATGTTTGGTCGTTTATTTTTTTTTAAAGCGTTCTAAGGCTATTTTCGTAAACTTTTTTTTCCAATTTTATCATTTTCTTTAGATAAATCAGATAAAATGCGTTTTAATGGGAATTTATTAGAAAATATGTAATTATTCTTATTCAATTCATATTCTTTGGTTAATGACCAAGTTTTTTTATCATCATACATCGTTTGTTTGCTGCTTTTTATTTAGTTTATTCATATGAAACCTTGCTGTTTGAACTGCTTTTTCTACATGTACTTTACCATTAGGTAAGTAATCTACATTGTATAAATAAAATGTACCATATTCGTTTTCGAATACTTGTACTTGTCCTTGTTCGTTTATACTTACATTTATTTCATCTGGCATAATGTCTCCATTTTATTGCCCTCTAGTGTTAATATATTTATACATTCAGTGCCAACCAAGATGTATTTGCTTTATAAGGGTAAGATGGATTTTCACCACCCGCTTCCTTTAAAGCGTGTTAATAGTGAGGGCAATAAACTATTTATCAAATAAATTATCGTAAAGCTTTTTGATAATATCTCCAATAACTTCACGTTCACCATCTGATACAAATGGTGCTTTTTTAAAGTTAAGTAATGCAGACCTAATTATCAATAATTCTTCATTGGTAAATTTAATCATTACAATTCTCACATTTTTCTGGACCTAGATAATCTCTTGAGTCTATATCCATGTTATCGTATTTATCTTCAGATTGTCTAATTTGTTTATTCCATTTTGTTTCAGCTTGATGTTCTATAATCTTTTTAGCTAATGAAATAATTGCTTCCATCTCTTTTTTATTTATTTCCATCTTTTAATTCCTTCATCATTTTAATCCATGTTTTTAAAGGAAATACTATTAGTGCTTCCTTTCTATCCATTCTAGTTACAACAGCATCTACGTCATCTCCGTGAAAGTCTGGATACAACCATTGTGCTATTTTTTTTCTACGTTTAGCTTGTATAGTCCAATCTTCAACTACGCAATCAACTACTTCACTATATCCTAGTGACCTGCCATCAGAGGCATAGGCCCTCTTTGCAGAGAGCCCCTCCTCTTTGGATTGATTTACGATTTCACGTTCAAGATTGTTACCTCTTATCTTGTTTTTGTGAGCCATAATCTAAAACTCCATTCTATTTCTGCTGGACCAACACCCATGCTAAAAGAAAAATGTTGTCCTTTTTTTGTTGATGCAAATACACCGACTTTAAATATACTAAGCAATACTAATTGCTGCATAATGTTATCGTCGTCTTGCATGCTATTTAACTTAATTATATTATCAAGCATCTAATACCATCCTTTCATATGTCATTGTTTCAAAATGAAACTTTGATAGCATCTCAAATGGTGCTTCGTCACGAGACTTTACAGAAGTTACAAGTCTATGTGTATCTTCTCTATCTGCACCTTTAATCATAATTACTTTGTCTGCTTTTTGTACAACATTAGATGAACCTTTTAAAGAGTGTATACCTAAGTTGCCTGAACTTGCAGAGCTTTTGTTTATATGATGTATAGCCAATACTAATGTATTGTATTTTTGAGCAATGCTTTTCAATGCGTCAATTTTCATGTTTTGTTCTTGAATATCGTTTCTGAATCCTTCGACCTGTAATTCGTCAGTAGTATCTACTACAAGAACGCTTGGTTGATGTTCTGCTACAATTCGTTTTACTGCATCTATTTGAGGTTGTATTGTCATTATCTTTATATGCTGCAATAGTTCTTTGAAAGATGTATTGCTATTACTTAGATAATTATTCATTACCCACTCTTTAGTTTGCTTTGTAACAATTTGTACAAACCTACGAAACGTTAGATATTCATTCATTTCTAGTGATAAAAATAATGTATCACGTTTAGCTTTTGCTACAATATTTTGAACAAATGCTGTTTTACCCATACCTGTGTCACCTGAAAATACTACAAGTTCTCCTGGTTTAAAGTCATAAGGCATAGCACCTGGAAATATATTAGCCATATTGATAGACTTTTTTGCAAAGTCTTTTTGTATATATTCTGCAAAAGCATCTTCTAATTCATCAATACCTTTAATATCAAGAGTATAGTTTTTGTTTTTGTAGTATATACATTTACTATCACAATATTCTGACATTATAATATCATTACAACTATATTGATAGTTACCTTCATAAATAGCATCAGCAACTCTAATGATTCTACTGTCATCCATACTATTGCTATTCCATTCCATCAATGCTGCTAAAGTAGCCAAATATGGCATACCTGCTCTTCTATAAGAAGAAGCCATACGCATTGCTTTTTGGTGCCTTGAACCTTCTATAGGACCTTCATTGAATACATGCTGCATACAAGTTACTACTGAATTTGTTTCACTTGTTTTGTTTACAGCTTTTTTTATTACAAAAGGTGCATCTACTACATTAACTTGCAGATAAGGTTCTATTGTTTTTCCTGGTTGATTCATTTCGTCAAACCATTTGTCATATTCTGTTGTATAATAATGATACGACTCTTTTGATTGAGCAGCATCTATTACATCGTTCATTGATAAATCATCTAGATATTTCAATGGAATATATACTTTGTATGATTTTGACTTAGGATTAAAAGACCAATTACTTCTAATAATCCTTGTTTTATCATAAATGGAATCTGCAAAACTAAAATGTTTATTGAATGTTTGTTTAACTTTTTCGTGTACATTCTTTGCTGGTTGAAAGCCAAATACATCTAGCATTTCTATATGAAATCCTGTACCGCTATACCAAAGATTTATGTCTGTTTCTTTGATACCAAACTCTATTAACTCACCTATATGATTTTTTACTAACTCATATAGCTCATCGTCTTGCAATCCATTTTTGTCGATATCAAGGATTAGCCTATTTACATAGACTAACCCCTCATATCCTTTAAGACTACCACTACTTTGGACGTGTTCGTACATTGAGGAAGGAAACAGATAATATGAGCCGTAGCTCTCTTTGTCCAAAAATGCAGTAATCTTTACTGACTGATAATAAATCTCTTCAGGAATAATTTGATTTCGATTATGTAAACCATTTTCTACATATTCTACGAATCTAGTATTACTTTCCATCCTTTTATCCCTTTATTATCTTTATGTTTTATATCTTCTAGCTTTAGTCCATATCGTTCTAAAGTATTACTTTCACGAATTTTTCTAAAGGCTCTTGAATAAGTACTTGCAGTGTGTACTTTTTGATGAGCTAATCTTCCATATACGGGAACTCTTTGTTCAAAGTCATACGTATAAAACCAAGGGTCGGAAGATTTAGCTTCACCAATTAACCATTTAATAATGATTTTTTCAGCTGTCATTAAAATGGCATTCCATCGTTTGATGGTTTAGCTGCTTTTAACATTTCAGCTCTTAAGTCAGATACTTCTTCTGCTCCATATCCAATAAAATCTTTAGGATATCCAGCTTCTACTGACTTTTCAAATTCAGCTCTTAAGTCTTCATGTCCGTTTACATTACCGACTCTTTGCCAAATTTGTTTTTTGTATTTACCATTTGAAAGATAATTAATAACTGCAATTTCTTTACCAATCAATGGTGTTAAATCTACTTCACCAGCATCTGATACATTAATATCTGTACCTGTGTTTACGTAAAGTAAATTTAAATTATCAGGGTATTTTAGTTCTGTAACTACACCTGCTGTGTCTTTTTCAAAATTCTGATTTACAAATAAATTATAATTGTATCCATTGCTGGTATCAGTCAATTTCAAATGTACACTTGCATCATGATAAGGTGATGTAACTTGTTCTGCACTATCAATAGTAACATTGTTTACAAAATAGTTTTTCTTTTCACCTGATGATGTATTAGGTTTTCTTGTACCTGTTATAGCCATTATTTAGCCTCTTTCTGTTTAGGGATTAACGATTCAAAGTATTCTGTACTTTGACTTACTTTAAGTTTTGTATCAAAGAATCCAGCTTGTCGTTTCTGTTTGTATCTAAGATGGTCCTCTTCTGGAAGTTTGCCTGCTTCAGTAGCTAATCTTGCTGCTTTATCCATAGCTTCTAATGATTTAATAGTTGGATTAATAGCTTTTTGTTTAGCTTTAGCATTTTCTACTTCTTCTTTACTTGCTATTGCAAAGTCACCACCAAATCCTGCAAATGCTAATGCACGACCTACTGCTGATGTTTCACAATTTTCTAGTGCTGATGTTTTGTTTACAAAGCCTGTATTATCACGTTCAGCTGCTAGACCCATGTAATACCATTCTGGTTGTTGCATAGGATTTGGTCTAACTATTGCTTGTACAACATATTCATTGCAAGTCTCACCTGTAGGTGTATCTACGATTTGATTTACACTGATTAGTTTTGATTCAATAGTTGATTCTGGAAACTCATCTGCGAATGCGATAAGTCTATCTTTTACTTCGGTATATTCTTTACCTTTGAATTTCATATTATATTTCTCCTTATATTGAATTTCAATTTATCACAAAAAAAATAAAAATCAAAGAGAAAAGAAACACGAATAGTGTTTCGATTCTCTTTAACCGAAGAAAACACACTTAAACATTAAGTGTGTCTTCATTTTTTTGTTCATCCCAAGTGAAGTCAGAATATAGATAATCTAAATCCCAACTTCTTATCATTGTGTTTGCTCTCCATGTAGCATACACATAGTAAGTCCATTCACTTACTAACTTAGGTTCTAAGTAATACTTGCGTTGCTCTTCTACTTCAAAGCCTTCAATTCGTTTCATAACAAATTGTCTAGCAAGTAAATGCAATTCGTTTTTATTATATCTTTTCTTTTTCATAGTATTCCTCCATAAACAATATTGTTTGTAAAGCTATGTTAAATAAGATTTGTCCAAAACGATGTGCTCTCATACCTTCTTCTTCTGACTGTGCTTTTTCTAACCAAGCTAGTCTTACTGATGACAAGTATACAAGTGCATCACATAGTTCTTCGTATGCTTCTCTTGTAAAAACTCTACCATCATCTTCGGTAATAGGTACTTGTTTACCATATTTTTCAGCACCAATATCTATACGATGTGCTATATCCATTACTAAATCTTTGTCTAGCGTTGAATTAAATGGTATAAGGTCTTCAGCATCAAGCTGCTCTCTAACCATTTTTAAAGTACCTTGTATTTGTTTGATAATGCGTGCGTTATTATCCATTATAACTCTACTCCATCTTCTACACGTTCTACAACAATGTTTTGATTGCCTTCTGCTAAGTCACGTGCTATTTGTTTAACTACTGGGTGAGCATCTGGTTCCATAGTAAATTTAATTACTTCTGGTTCTTGTTTTGTTTTACGTGCTTCAAGGAACCATTCTTTAGCTCCTGAGCTTGGTCTACCTCTACCTTTTGATGGTAGCATTTTACCAGCATCTACTAACTCTTGTTCGGTTACTAAACCTTGATTTATTAGTTTTCTTGCTATTGTATAATCAGATTTAGATAATCCTCTTGCGTGTGCTTTACCAGTTCCTGGTCTTAGTGCGTCTTGTTTTTTCATTTAGCCCTCCATGTGTTTTGTTCTTAAATGGTCATTACGTTCATGATTTAGGTTTGATATATCATCTTCTATTTCAGATAATCTTTCTTCAAATTCTGCTGTTATACTATCTGTATCAAGATAATAACCAGTTTCTTCGTCAAAAGAATAATATATATCTATTTTTATTGCAGCATCTAGTTTTTTGTCATTATCAAATTTATCAATATAAGATAATCTTACGTTATTTCTACTTTTCACATTCTACTCCCATCCATTATTTTATCATATTTATCTTTATTGCCTCCGCATTCTTCAGCAATCTTTTCTTGAAATTCAAAGTATGTAATTGGTGATGCTTCATCATTACAAGTATTGCACCAAAATATAGTATCAGAATCTGGTGATGATACTTCTAAGGTATTCATATTTACCCAAGCTTTTTCATCTACATCTTCTGAGCCGCAATAATCGCATACATACATATCATCCATGTCTTTACTTTTTTGTGCTATCTTCATTTGCACTCCTATCATATTGTTCTATCCAAGTTTTTCTAACTCTTTTAGGATAACCTGTAAACCAATACCAATGTCCAAAGCGTTCATAAAATTCTTTGTTTGTTTGTTGACGCCATTTTTTAGTTAGTTTTACATTTGTTTCTATATAGAATTTTGGTTCTCCATCTATTACTTTCCAAGGCATATGCCCTCCTAATTATTTATCATCCCCTAGCCGTGTTTACCATCTAGATTTATACCCCACCCACCTTTGAGAATGGTTAGTCGTTGCGAACCTAGCAACAGTTCTTTATCTCGGTGCTTTGTGACGTACCAGGCCGACACTAGGGGACAATTATTATATAGAAAGAAACTCTGTCCCCAACCGATTATATTAAAGGTATCGCCCTAGGGTTCGGTCCGTCATTGAGTTTTACGATATAATTTTTCTTCATATCAACTTTCTATATTTATTAAATTACCAACTACATTCGTAGATGACTGTTTCGCCATCTGCTAATGCTTCTCTTGCAAACTCTACAAATTCTAAATCTTTTTCTTTGTAGTCTTTTGCTGATTCTTCTTGGAACTCGTGACCCCAAAAGAATCCTCCATCACAAAAATATCTGCAATACCCATTGTTTATTGCTTCTTCTAATTTGTCAATGTCATCTTCTAGTAGTTCTATTTGATTCCAAGATATAGGATTCCAGACATATTCTTCATCATTAATTTTGTCTTGTTCCCATTTTGATTTAAGTTTATTTCTTTCCATATAAATAGTGTTCATAAACTCTTGTAATCTTGCGTGTTTACGCCATTCAAATGGACCTGCCATCTGATATTTCTCTTCTTTCTTTTCACCTTGTGGTGTTGTGTATTCGTACACTTTTTCACGCATTGTACCTGCATATTGGTCTAATCCCATATTATTTCTCCTTATTATAGTTCTGCTTCATAATAGCAAGAACCTTGTTCTTTTATACAAGCAACTATTTGCTTGCCTAATCTTAATCTTGCATACCATACAAGCAATTCTTTAAGTTTATCTTCACTTATATTTAATGCTTTAGCAAGTTCTTCATGCGTATATGAATCGTGTTCAGTAAAAAATTTATCTATTTCTTTTTTATATTTACCTAATGTATCTAAACATTCTTGAACACCTTCTTCTGCTGTTTCTAAGTCATCAGAATAATATTGAATATGATTTTGTTGCTCACGCATACCAAAGTATTCACCATCATCAGACGATTGTACTGCAAACCAAAACTTACCTTCTATATCTCCGTGGTAATATCTTCCCATATTATGTTCTCCTTATTTTTTCTGTTTCTAAAATACAAATTATTACTTCCATGTATGGCTCTAAGTATTTATGTGGTACTTTGTTTTGTATATCTTTTTCTAAATGCCAAATGTAATCAACTAAATCTACATCCCAATTATCAAAACAACCGTCGCACATATCATTTACTACTCTACATTCTTCTGGAATATATTTATCCCAATCTAATTCCATATTCCATACATCAGTATCTGTAAATATTCTATCGCATCTATTACATTGTTTATTAAGCTGCATTTTATTTCTCCATATCTAAATGAGGTATTCTTGCTCTCTCTACTTTAATATGTAGCATCGCCTATCTTAATCCAGTTCTCGTAAGGTTACTGAGTAAGCTCCAATGATTTCAACATATCTCATCTATGTCTTCATACCTCATTTGTATTTATTATTATTTATATTATTCAGAACTGAGGCAACTCAAATATACCGATGCATCGTCTAGAATATATTTATATTGTTGCCTCTATTCTAATTATTCAGAACTGAGGTAGTAATGCTTCTAGCTAAGCCGTCAGACTTACATGCTACCTCTATTCTGATTGAACTCACTGGGCATCTACTGGAGCTCTTCCATGTATCATCCTATGTGAGTATTGCTACGCAATCATCAGGATATTCCTGTTATCGGACCACCTGACAAATTAGTCTTGAAGTTCGCCTGTATTAGGGTCTACTTCTTTCATACCATTTTCAGTTTGTTCTAAACCGTCTATGATATTAATGTTTTGATTAGCAAGTCTATCTAACATAAACTTTCTAAATTGACTTACATGCATATCACCTTTGGCATCATCTATCATACTTAGTTTATCGTGAAGAAACTCTTCAATGTCATCCCATTCAAGATTTTTGCCTGTGTCATACATATAGTTTATTAACTTGTCATCGCTTGGATGTACAGTTTTGTACCATTCAATAGAGTTTTCATCCATAGTAAATGTTTCACTTTCAATTTCATACTCTATATCTTCGAATGCTACTTCATTTAGTGCTTCTCTAAATGGTTCTGTGTCGTCAAACTCAGGGTCTGCGCCCTCAACTAACACTTCATTTAGATTTACACAATTTGCATATGTATCATATATTTCATGGTCTTGTTCATAGTAACTAACACGATAATCTGCATTAGCTGCAACTTCACCATATTCATATAAGTTTCTTGCTGTTGATTTTGCTGATTTATCATAGCAAGCATTTAAACCATTGTAAATATCAATAGCACTTAATGTTTGTGTATTGATATCTATTACATTCATTATTTTCCAGTAATTATAAAACATACCTGAAATAATGTCAATGTTTGGTGCTTGTCTTGCATCATCAACAAGTCTATTATATAGGAACCACATAGTTCTATCTATCATTTTTATCTCTCTTTCATTGTTAATACAATAATGGAACCCACTCCACACCTCACCTGGCGTATAACCGTCGACATCCGTTTACGCTGTTTGTTCCATTATTGTAGTTATTATTAATCTAATAGCGTCATATACGCTTTTGCATTATTATCTCTAAACCAATCTAATCCTTGTCTTACAATTTTCTGTAATCCAGGACTTGTCATATACATTGGCATCATTTGTGAACCCATTATCATTGAATACACACTTTCTTCTACTGGTGTTAATGTATATGATTCACCGCTAAATGGATTTTTGACTGTTAGCAACTCGTGTCCTTCTTCAAGGAATGTTGCTTCACCCATTTCGTAAGGAAATTTTGTATATTTTTCTTTACTTGTGACTGTTTGTCCTGCACCATCTATATATGTTATATTATCTTTTTTCATCTGTATCTCTCCTGTTCATCCATAAATTCATCTTCTGCATATGATGAGAATTCTTCGTGCAGTCCTGATACTGTATCGATAAATTCTCTTGCAACTACTTGACCTTCTTTGTTGTAGTAATAGGCAATCACATCATCGCCTTCTGTTTTTACTTCTCTTTTATATACGTTTAAATCTAATATTTGTTCCATATTGTTTCTCCTAATGATTTATAATATTTGAAATATATTTTATGTTCTTTTATTTCACGTTTCATATTAATAAGCATATTACGCTCTTGAATTTTTCTTTCTTTTATCATTTGTTTAGCTTGTTCTATTGTACACATTGTTTTTCTCCTTATATTAATGAAATTTTTGTATGCATATATTACTCTATCAATCCGTGTCCGCCTCTGATATGGGCTAACAAAGGAGTTTTGATTAAAAAACTACCCACACCTAAGCACACTATGACAATTTTCAAGATATCTCAGGGAATTTATAGACCCGTACTAGACAGTTCACACCCTATCATATACGCATACAATGTTAGTCAGTGGACCAAGAGAGTTTACATATGGAAATAGAAAAACAATCCACTGACTGGTTAAAAGATTACTCTCTTGTTATTGGACCCAAGAAGGTGTCCATTGCATATTAAACGATATAGTAACAGTACTATCCTCTTCTGTTATTTCATCAAGGATTTCTATTACTTCTTCACGCATCGTTTCTATGCTTTTACTTTCAGATTCTGTTTCTGCTTGTTTGACATAAGATTTATGTAAACTGTCAGATACAGCTTGTTCCTCGTCTGAAAGTTCTGGCAATGTGTATTCCGATTGTGTCGGATGTTTTGGTAATATACCTACACTATTGCTGTTGCTACTTGGATTATACATCATATTAACCCAAGCTAAGTATGCTAATATTAATAACCCGATACCTACTAATATTAACATTCGTTTGTCATTATTCATATGACCTCCTAACATAGGGCAAAGCCCTATACAAAATAGCTATATCGGCAAAGCCGATACAATAATAAAAAAAATTATAAACTGCAACTTCTTTTGCATAGAGTGAATATGTGTAGGGTTTGGCTATCCTACAAGTATGTTGATTTTTTTGTGACTACCCTTGCTTTGCAACTGCAAGTGCCACATTACTTCATATACAACCTTATCGGGCATATCTCAAAATAGTTTGAATTGGTGTTCCCACCCTATTTCGTTGATACATTATATATGACATAGCAAGGCTCGAGGTTTGACCTTGTTGACTATGCTTAAAGTAATCGTGCTACTAACCACCGATTGACCACTTAAGGTCCATCTTAAATTGCGGGTTTTACACCATACTACCAATGTTTGTCTTTTGACTTGGTTATACACTTGTATAATCCCAATCCATATCGGGTAAACATTGTACCTGAAATCGTAGCACACGACCGCAATCCGTGCTTTGTTCACAGGTTTACATATTCTACTATCCTACATAAGAGCGACTTATATATTCAAGCATTCTATGACAAAAAAAAGAAATCATAAAGATAAAACTGGTACAGAGTGTTTGCAATGCACAAGTTGTTTGTTTGTTTGTTTGGACTTATGGGTTTAAGCCCTTGTCGTGAGCCGAAGGCAATTCACGACGATTACGATGCGAAGCACATTAAAAAGATTTAGGGGGCCCTGAAAGCCCCCCTATAATCTTATATGGTATTATTATTAACTACAAAGAAGAATCCCATATTGGTCTTCTCATTTGTAGATGTATCAAAGAATTTCACAAATTGAAATCTTTTATCTACTAATTCCATTTTAGCAATTACTTCATTTCTGAAGTTGAGGTCTTCATCTTTACCATTTTCGTCAACTATATTTAGTTCTCCTGCAAATTGGTCTAATGATGTACCTCTAATAAATGCTCGCAATGATAAATGCTTATTATCTTCAGATTGAACTTCTGCTAGTGATAATTCATTACCATTTTCATCAATTACTTGTGCATAAGCTAATGGTGATTTAGCATCATCAACTTTAGTCAATGTAATTAATTTATCTGATTTATTACTTTTTTTATCGGTATTATCTTGTACTGACATATTATCCTCCTCGGATGGTTATTATTATTATAAATTTTAATCAAAAAAAATAAAGCATAGAGATAAGAAATAGCAATGAGTGCTAAGCCTAGGATGCTACTTGGGACTAGCAATATCTAAGGTTAGAACCAAATTAAGCATAATTCTATGCTACATATCACTACCTACGAATTCTCGTATAGCCTTAGCACTCAATTATTACCATTTCTTATTATTCTTAAACCATATAGCATAAAGTTGAGATTTACTCATCTTTGCTATTTTATACTTTGGTACAGATTTATTTAAACTCCATACATAGTGTACCAAATCTGATTTATACACAATAGGGCACCTCATTGAGATACCCTATTAACCTTAACTGAGAACTTCTCATTTAAGGACAACTCCCTGTATTTAGGAAGTCTTTTGAAGTATTGGATTGCTCCATATGCATTAGATGCAAATATTGTAGCCAATACTTTATTATTTAACACGATGTCGTATTCCATAACAAACTCCTTTAATTAAAGTGAAAAAAAATAAAGCATAAAGATAAGAATAGACTTTATTAGTAGAGTGAAATAAACTATCCATAAGGTAGTGATTCGATTAAGTCCGATGTTGAGCTGAGCCTCTCAACTACCCTACTAATAAATAAAAAAAATCATAAAGATAAGAGAAGACATTACGATAAAGTAGGGATTATATATCTAATGTATTGAGATAATAATACCGTGGTACACAATTAATTTATACCATTGTGCTGGGTTCGGAGCCTGCGACGAAGGGTAAGCACAAGAGTATAAATCAGGGTGGGCAATAGAGCCCTTCGATGTCGGCTCGGCCGACACAAGTTAAGACAATATAAGCGTGTGAGGAATGCCTCGGGCATTCTGAACACATATTTTCAACCAAGGTGTGCATACTCAACCAAAATGTATGGGGGGTAGGTTGTATATATATCTCCCACACGCAATCTACGTCAATTTTTTTTTCTGAAATTTTTTATAGACTTTAATAGCAGCTTATGATTAACTTAGATAGTGATGCCTGAAAAAAAGAAAGTTATTGAAATATACGATAAAAACAAGCAGAAGTGGATTAAGGCAGTAGTACAAGGTGATGTAGAACCAGACAAATCAGCTTATATGTATGATTTGATTATGGCACAGATTGAAATATTTACTGTACAAGATGAAATGGAGTTAGGTGTTTCAACTGTTGAAAAAAATTAATGTAGGGATTTGTTTAGTATATACTAAGACTAGGTATATATTAAGACTAACACACTTAATCTTTTATAAGATTAAGTGTTACCTATTAAGACTAAGTAAAAGATTAGAAAAATAAGCTTAAGCTTATAAGCTAAGTAGAGGACAACATGAAAAAACCAAAAGAAAAACTAACAAATAAAGAGATGACTAGGATAATGACCAATATGGCAATGCGATTAGAGCAATGCGTACAAATGGTTATTAATGGTGACAGACTATTAAACGAGTATATTGAGTTTAGTGGTAAACAAGAAGAGTTTAAAGCATTCTTACAGGAAAAATTAGACAAACATGATAACGATACCGAGAAAACTGAAGATAAATAACTTCCAAGAGGTCGAGTATGAAGTCTATCCTGTAAAAGACTTTAAGCTAACGTACAAACATTGGAAGAAATGCAATGAAGGTGACTGGGGCGTATCTGATGATGGGTACGTTGCCCAGTGTCTTGCTGTTAAAACATACTCTAGTGGGGTAGAAATGACCTATCCCTATGGTAAACAATGGGTAACAAAGACTAGTAAGCTAGAGTTTTTACCACATTGGGAGACAAAAAGCTTCAATTCGGTGTCTACAAAGAGTCAAATGGAGCTAGAACTACAAAAACGTAGGTCAAAAGACTTGTTAGAAGCGTATATGACGTACATAATGGCAGGAAAAACGCCAGATTTTGAAAAATTAGGGCAAATGTACAGGCCAGACCAAAAAAAACCTGCCTGGACCGTAAAAAGATTATTGAAAACAAAGGGAATGAAGCAAATGATTAAGGATAAGATGAAAGAAGTGCTTACAGAGCGTGGAATTGATGAAGGGTATGTATTAGATACTATAAAAGATGCTATTGGAGTAGCAAAAGTAAATGAAGACCCTGGTAATATGATAAAAGCTGCGAAAGAGCTATCAGATTACTTAGATATGAAACCAAAAGCTAAGACACAAACAGATACATTGGAATTAGACTTGTCACACCAGATAGAAGCTAACTTTGAAAAACAAACAAAAAAACTTACAGCAACTAAAACACAGGAATTGCCAAGTGAAACAAAAGATAACGATATCGGGGAAAAAGGATAGTCTAAACATTTTTTTAGCTACCTTAGTAGAAGTAGCCAAAGATTTTGGAATAGAAGTCGTTTTTGAAAAAAATGGATAAGAAGCATATATTAGAACAAATGCGTAGTGATATGCTACTATTTGGGAGAATGATTATGCCTAATATGTTTAGTCAAGAGTCTCCTAAGTTTCATTACGACATAACAAAACATTTATTAGATGAAGAACAAAAACAAATCAATATTATTGCACCTCGTGGTCATGCTAAGTCTTCCGTTGTTGCTGGTGTTTTTCCTTTGTTCCATCTTATGTTTGACCCTGGTGTTAAGGTTGTCGTACTTGTGTCACGAACTCAGTCGCACGCTACGAAGCTCTTGGGAACAATCAAAGATGTACTAAACTATTCACAAGAGTTTCGATACTTTTTTGGATATTGGGGAATGCAGAATGCACGTAAGTGGAGTAACAACGAAATAGAATTGAAAGATGGCAGCATTGTTATCTGTAAAGGTACAGGACAGCAAATTCGTGGTATTAAACATGGGAATCAACGACCTACGCTCATTGTCTTAGATGACCCAGAAGACGAAGTTAATACTAAAACTGCAGAAGCGATGGAGTTTAATCTTCGTTGGCTTTTACAATCAGGTGTACCTTCCCTTGACCCTATCAAGGGGAGGATTGCTGTTATTGGTACACCTCAACACGAACGATGTCTTGTAGAAACATTAAAAGGTATGGAAGGTTGGAGAAACTTAGAGTATAGACCTGACATGGAAAAAGAAGAAGCACTATGGGAACAGGTATGGCCTATAGAAAAACTAAAACAAAAAAAGTCTGAATTAGAAAGTATTAACCGATTATCTGTATTTTATAGAGAATACCTATGTCAAATAGTTGGAGATGAAGATAATTTATTCAGACCTGAAGATTTCCAAACGTATGATGGACACATTGAAACAAACACTGCAGGGTTGTCGACCCTCGTTCTGACGAACCTCAATGGTGAGGAAGTAAACGAGAGACGACCTGTGAATGTGTTCACTGGTGTCGACCCTGCTAGCAGTACAAGAAAAACAGCAGACTATAGTGTTATATTTAACATTGCTGTTGATAAAGATAATAATCGTTTTTGTCTGCCTTACTATCGTAAAAGAGCAACGCCTTTACAGTTAGCTGATGCGATTATAGATAATTTTAAAATATACGATAGTGCTAAAACCCGTATTGAGTCGGTCGGATATCAGGAAATGCTTAGACAGTACATTAAAGAAAAGTCAGAAGAGTTAGGATTATTTATACCAGGGCTAGAGGTAAAAGAAAACCCTAGAACATCTAAGTCATATCGGTTAGAAAGTTTGCAGCCACTTTTTGCAAATAAAAAAGTATTTATGAAAAAAACAATGCAAGCATTTGAAGATGAATTGCTATTGTATCCACGTGGTAAACACGATGACTTGTTAGATGGATTTTTTTATGCAAATAAAAACGCATACAAACCATCGCACGATTCAGAAGAAACTACACAAGAAGACCAATGGAATTTTTTGCGAAAAAAAGTAGATTGGAGATTAATGTAAAATAATCCTTGACAAAAATAAAAATTTGTTTATAAGTTCGAGGTTAGAAATGGCTGATAAAAAATTTGCGAAGTATCATTTAAGTTTTGACGATTTCATTTCAAAAATAGATAAAATTGAACAGATAGAGATACCAAAAAACTATATGATGATTGAGCATGGATTTACAAAACAGAAAAGCAAAAAGCAGAAAGCCAAAATCCCAGGATAAATTAGTATTTAACTATGAAACTGGTGATATCGACGAAAGAACTATTCACCCTGAAGTACAAGAAACCAGAGAACTCTGGACACAGTACAATTCATCAAGAGAACCATGGGCACAAAAATTTCAAGAATCTATTGAATTTAGAGCAGGTGCTCAGTGGACTAAAGAACAGCAAGAAGCGTTAGAGCAACGTGGACAAGCTGCTATTGTTGTAAATCGTATTCATCCTATAGTTGAAACAGCAAAAGCTTTATTGACATACAACTCTCCACAATTTAGAGCAACGGGTAGAGAAGACAGTGATAGAGATACTGCAAAGGTATTTTCTGATTTATTTCAATATATTTGGCAAATTAGTCAAGGAGACTTAGAATTAAAACAAGCTATTGACGATTATTACGTTGGTGGTATGGGTGCCTTAATGGTATATCAAGACCCAGATGCTGACATGGGTAAAGGAGAAGTAAAGTTAAAAGCAGTAAATCCTTTAGACTTATATATAGACCCTAACTCTAAAGATAAATTTTGTAGAGATGCAGCACATATAATTTATGCAAGCTATATGACTGATGAAGCTGCAACACAAATGTATCCAGAATTTGAAGATATAATTAAAGATTCAGCAGAAGAACCAGAAGCTTCAGATGATTATCCTATTACAAATTTAGCTAAAACAGTAGACCAAGTATTTCCTGGAGACGTAGAGGATAGAGCACATACTGTTAGAAGATATTTAGAGAGATACACAAGAGAAGTTCATCCATACTATAACGTATATGAGCCATTTAGTGAAAGAGAATTTTTATATGACTATGATGAATTTGAAGTCTATAATTCTAGACTTTATGTAAGAGTTAGAAAAGTAACAGGTGAAGAAACGATTGTATGGCAAGATGAAGCTGTAGAAGAATTATTACAAGTAATAGAACAAGAAGGTGCGTTGTTTCATTTTGCTTTACCACCAATGCAGCTTGACCCAAATACTGGGCAACCAATACCTCAAAATCCTATACGTGTACCTGGCGAAGAAGGACCTAATGCAATTCCTGGTAGTACGACTGCATTAATACCTATTACTCCAGAAGAATTAAAAGGATTAAATAAATTAACTTGCAATGAAGTAGAAGTTCCTAGAATTAAAATGGTTGTTAGCGTAGGAGATTCTTTATTATATGAAAGAGTTTTACCTGTGGAAGATTATCCTATAGTACCTATTATGAATGTACATTTACGTACACCATTTCCTGAATCAGATGTAAGAATTTATAGACCATTACAAGAATATATTAACAAAATTCGTTCTTTAATTATTGCACACGCTAGCACAAGTACCAATGTTAAGCTATTGATACCAAGAGGTAGTGTAGATAAAAGACAAGTTGAAGAAGAGTGGGGAAGAGCAGGAACAAGTGTCATTGAATTTGACGCAGAGCTAGGTGCACCAATAGTAGCTGGTCCAGTGCCTCTTCCCAATGAATTGTACAAAAATGAAGCAGATGCAAAATCTGATTTGGAATATGGATTTGGAATTTATGAGTTGATGCAAGGTGGGGGTAAAGGTGCACCATCTACTTACAGGGGAACTATTGTGGTAGATGAATTTGGACAAAGAAGAATTAAGTCTCGTAGAGATGATATAGAAGATATGTTGAATCAAGTAGGTTCTATTGCTGTTCCTTTAATGCAGCAACTTTATACAGAAGATAAAGTTATTAGACTAGTACAACCAAATGGCGAAGAAACTACACAAAGATTTAACTTTTTTAAAGAAATGGAAAACGGAGACGTTGTTAAATATCATGATATTGGTGTTGGAAGATATGATATACAAGTAGTATCTGGTTCTACTTTACCTACAAACAGAATGGCATTACTAAATACATATATGCAAATGTATCAAATGGGATTAATCGACCAAACAGAAGTGTTAAAGAAATCAGAGTTAGTTGATATAGATGGAGTTATGGGTAGAGCAGGACAAATGCAACAAATGATGCAACAAATGCAAGCAATGCAAGAAGAATTGAAAAAAGTCAAAGGTGACTTACAAACAGCACAGCGTGAAGAAGTTCATGCTAAGAAGCGATTAGAAGTAGAAAAATTTAGTTCTAAATTAGATAAGGTGTCTAATAGAGCTGATATGGCGTCTAGTTTATTTCAAGCTAGACTCGGAGACCAACAAAAACAGTTGATGAACTCTGAAAACTCAATAGAACAACCAGAAAATTTATTTGAGGAAGAAGAGAGTTAACGTTAGGACAAGGTAATGGAACAAGTAGAAAGCAATATAGTACAAGAGAATGCACAAGACCAGACTGTAGAGTCAAGTGATATTCAAGCAGACATTTTTGAACAGGTATTTAATCCATCTGGACAAGACCCTTTTGCAGTGGAAGCTAGCTCAGAAGAGGTAATTCAGCAGGAAGTAGAACCTGTTACAGAAAGTGAACCTGTAAGTACTCCTGATACTATTAAAGCAAAAGAAGATGATAGTCAATTTAATTACTGGCAATCACAAGCAGATAAGACTAAAACAGAAATGGAAGCTATGAGAGCTGAATTGGATGCATTGAAATCTAAATCTGTGGTTAAGGAGGAAACTAATGAACCTAAGTTAGTTAAACCAACTAAACCAGTGAAGCCGTCAGACTATGATTATTCTGAGGCCTTAGCTGACCCAGATAGTTCAAGTGCTAAGTATTTAGCATCTAAAGAAGACTATTTGGAGCAGATGAGTGATTATGTATTGAAGAAAGATGAACTTAGAGAAGAACAAATGAATGCACAACAAAAGGAGCAACAAGCTAGACAACAGCATCAAGAAACTTTGACGCAGTTGCAAACTCAGTATGGTTATACTCCTGAGTTAGCACAGGATTTTGTAAAACAAATGAGTTCACCTGAATCATTGTCTTTAGATAATTTAGTTAAGCTACACCAGTTGAACCAGGGCAATGGCCCACAAATAACTGAACAAGTCAGTCAACAAGCTCAACAGAAACAACAACAAATGAATCAAAGACAAGAAAAACTCTCCATCCCAAAACCGATAGGGGTGCAGCAAGGGCAGAGTGTACAGTCGCCAAGTAAAAATGTAGAGGATAAAATGATGGATGCTATGCTTTCAGATTTTAATAAGCGTAACATCTTTTAATTAGGAGATTATTATGGCGAACATATATTCACAAAACATTAGTTCAGCTCCACAGGGGTTAGGAATTAATGATATTAGAAGAGTGTTTAATTTTGGTGAAAGAGTATCAGAATTAAACCCAGCTGCTTCACCATTTTTCGCATATCTTTCTAAAGTTAGCAAAAAGCCAACAGATGACCCTGTTTTCAAATTTTTAGAAAAAAGACATCAATGGCAAAGACGTAACTTTAAAAAGAAAGGTGCTCTAACAGTATTAAACGGTTCAACAGCAGGTTCAGTAGGTGCTATGGAAATTAGTGATAAGAACTTTGATGTTGATTATGACGTTACTGGTAGAAAAGATGGCGTAGGAGCTAAAATGGAATTTGCAACTGTTGGACAAACATTTGCAGTTCAAGGTACATTAACACCAAGTGGCGGTAGTGCTAAAGATATTATTCTTTATTATCGTATAGATGCTGTTGCACACAACAGTGTTGACACTGGATTAAGTGCTGACTTTTTAGGAGCAACTTATGTTCCTAAAGCAACACAAGGTAGTTTAGACGCAGCATTGAGTGAAACTCAAGCAGCAGGTGCTATTACTATTACTGATGTTGCTTCAGCTGACGTTATTGCAATTCCAGATAACGCAGAAGCACAAATTATCGGTTCATCTCACGCTGAAGGTGGTACCGCACCAGACGGATGGAGAGACGAGTTTTATTCAAGAGAAGGCTATTGCCAAATCTTTAAAACTGGTGTACCTCTATTTTCTGGTACTTCTTTAGCTACACGCTACAGAGGTGACGCTAATGAGTACATGAGAGTGTATCAAGAGAAACTAATGGAACACAAAATGGATATCGAAAATGCTTTACTTTTTGGATATGGTGCTGCTGATGAATCAGCTGCTGCTGGACCAACACGTAAAACATGGGGTATCTTACCTTACACTGAAATCTATGGAAACACTAAACAGTTTACCTATGACAATTCAGGGTATGATACTTTTGTAGATGCTATGTCAGACATTTTTGACCCAGAATCAGCAGCAGGTGGTAATAAACTTGTTCTTGCTTCTAGAAACATTATGAACTGGCTAAACAAATTAGGTGGACAATCTTTCTTAGGAAATGCTATGTCATCTAATAGTGGATACAGAGTAGGTTTAGAGAAGAATGCAGGAACCTTTGATGGTGTGCCTGTTACTTCTATTGACACATTGTATGGTAAATTAAACTTCGTTATGGAACCTTTATTAAGAGGACCATGGGCTAACCATGCTGTAGCGATTGATTTAGACAATGTTGCATATAGACCATTAGTTGGAAATGGCGAGTCAAGAGACACGCAAATTATGACTAACGTACAAGCTAATGACGTTGACGGAAGAAAAGACATGATTCTTACAGAAGCAGGTCTTGAGATTTCACTTCCAGAAACTCATGCTGTACTTAAATTTAACTAATAGTTAAATAAACAAGGGGGTGGCGTGGTTCACCCCCGAAGAATTAAAGGAAAATTATGGGAGCAACAAGCGTAAAAAGTAGAATATTAGACTTACTGTCAGATATCGTAATAGATAATATTGCAGTTGGACAGTTTGCAACTGATGCTGCAAAAGAAATTATTAATATACTTCCATCAGAAATGTTATGGAGTATGAGCACTACTACCGACGTTACTGGTAGTGGAGCTGCAATTACATCTGCAAGAATATTAAGTGTATCTAGAAATGGTTATATGTCTAGAGAAATACCATTTTCTGATATAGCAAGATATGAAACTAATAGTGGTTCTATTTATGAAGCTACAGCAAAAAGTCCAGTATATTATAAAAAAGCTGGAAAAGTTTTTGTTTTACCTACTGCAAGTTCTGGAGCTACAGTAGAACACGTTAATTACCCTACAATTACATTTGCTAATGATTTATCAGATTTTGTAGGTGCTCCTGATGAAATAGAGCATTTAATTATTATGAAGACAGCTATTAAAGCTAGATTGTCAGAATTAAATGATTTTCAAGATGATACAGAAGAACATAATTTAAAAATGGCAGATTTACAATTATTGCAAAGAGAGTATGAAGGAGCTTTAGCTACATTTATAGCGTCATATAGCAGACCTTCACAACAAAGGGAAGAACAATGAAACAACAAGAAATGATTGAAACTATACAACAAGACTTCCCAGATATAGGGGAAACACAAATACGTTTAATGTTGAATAGAGCACTTGATAAATTTGATAGTGAAGTAGAATTAGAAAGAGGCACTGCTACTGTATCAGTTACGGTTGATGATAAAAGAAGATATGCATTTACTGACTTTACTGGTATAACTAGCAATGACGATGTTTTAAGTGTAGATAGAGTAGACTATAACAATAAACAAATTAAAAGATTTACAGGTATCATAGAGGAGAGCGATATATCATGACACAGGTAGCAAAAGATTTTGACTGGCCAACAAATGATTTAGTATACACCTTAAGAGATTATACGTTAATTATTGCTAAGTGGGATTATGTAAAAGATAAACTTACTTCTTTAGATAGCACTGAGCTTACAGTAGGAGATACTATAAGAATACATTATGCTAAAAAAAGTACAAGGTTTACAGCAGATTTGACTGCTAGTCCTAGTTTTCCATCAGAGTTTCATGAAGCTCCAATGTATAGAGTATTACAACAATTACACGCATCGAAAGGAAATGTACAACAAGCATTGTATTATAAAGCAGAATATAAAGAGTGTGTAATGATGGCTAAAAAATATAAGAATCGTGGTAAAGATGATTCGAATTATTCAATTAATCAACATAGTTATTAGAGGTAGATATGGCAGCAGCAAAACATAATATAGTTATAGAGCAGGGAGTTGATTTTGATTTAGAAATACAATTAAAAAATGCTGATGGAACTGTTATAGATTTATCTGGTTATAATGCAGGTATCAGTGATTCACAACCTCACTTTTTAGCAAAAATTAAAAGAACTCCTGAAACAGACGAAGTAGTAAGATTTACTACAACTAAAATGGATGTTGAATCAGGAGATACACCTAGTAGTGGTAGTGCTGGCAGAACAGGAAGAGTTAGATTATCTTTAACTGATACACAAACTTTAACATTAACAAATACTTCTTATGTATATGATTTGTACAGAAGAGATTCAGCTGGTAATTGGTTTAGAGATTTAGAAGGTGAAATAGAAGTAATTGAAGGAGTATCTAGATGAGTGTAGTAGTAAAAAGAAATGATAGTAAAGTTGTAGTAAATAAAAAAGAGTCTAATGTAACTGTAAATAAAAATACTTTAGCTTCATCTTTTAGTTCTTTTTCTGCAGCTGGAGATAGTGGTACTTCTGCAATTACAAATAACGAAACTTTAACATTTACGGGAGGAACAGGTATTACGTCTGCTGTTTCTAACGATGAAGTAACATTAAACATAGATGGAACAGTGTTACAAAATGATGATATAATAGACGGGGGAACATTTTAACGGGAGGAAAAATGGCAAATCAAATTCAAATAAAACATTCGAATACTGGCGGTAATGCTCCATCTAGTTTAGCTTTTGGTGAATTAGCATGGAATCAAGCAGACCATAAGTTATTCGTAGGTGATGTATCAAACGCATCGAGTCCTAATACATTGGTAGAAAAAATTAATGCTACTGGTGAAATAGGTTTAGCTAGTTTTAATGCTGCGGATTTTGCAGTTAGTGGAGCAGGAGATGTAACTGTAAAAGCTTTAGGTATTACTAATGCACAATTAGCAGGTAGTATTGCAAATTCTAAATTAGCAAATAGTAGTGTTACAGTTAGCGATGGCAGTAATACAAGTCCAGTATCTTTAGGTGGAACATTAACTATACAAGGTACTTCAAATGAGGTAGAAGTTGGAGAAAGTAATGGAACATTTACTTTAGGGATACCTACAAATCCAACATTAACTGGTAATACTATTATTACTGGTAATTTGACAGTTCAAGGTACTACAACAACTGTTGACTCGCAAACATTGGTTGTAGAAGATGGTATGATGAAATTAGCAAAAGACAATACAACAAACGCACTAAGTTATGATGTAGGTCTTTATGCACCATACAATGTAACTAGTACAGATGCTGAGGATAGTAAATACACAGCTATTTATAGAGATGCAAGTGACAACAAATGGTATATTGTAAATAATTTATCGACTGAACCAGGACAATACACACAAAGTGAAACTCTTGTATCTAATGATATAGCGACTTTAAAAGCAAATTTAGAAGGTTTTAGTTCAAGTTCTTTTGGAACTATTTCGAATTACACTATAGACTGCGGTTCTTTTTAATAATTAATGGCTAACGTATTAAAAATTAAACGAGGTTCTAGTCAACCTTCGAGCTCTAATGATGTATTAGAACATTATGAGTTAGGATATAGAACAGGTACAACTGAGCTATATATTAACGATGGTGGTACATATCGTCAAGTTGGCGGTGGTGCAACTACATCTGGTTCTAATAATCAAATACTTACTGATGATGGTTCTGGTGGTATAACTTCTGAAAGTAGTTTAGAGTTTGCTGGTCAATTTCTTACAATTAAAGGTAATGACCCTAGCAATACTTATGGCGTAAAAGAAAAGTTAAGAATACATAGAAGTGGTGCTAACACTGATAGACAATTGCAAATCTATGAAATGCGTCATGGTGGTGGTAGAGAGTTTTTACAAGCATTTAATCTTGATATAACTACTGACAATTCTTCAGCATATACTTATACACAAGGAAATTATGGCGGTTCTTCATATATAGAATTTGACAATCAAGGTGCATTAAAATTTTACAATGATAGTGGTGTAGCTAATGGAAGTAGAAATGCTATAACTCCATCTTTATCAATGTGGATTAGTCATGATAACAATATTTTAATGTCAGGAAAGTTAGGAATTGGTTGGACTTCTGGAGTACCTGCAAGAGCATTAGATGTTAAGGGTGGTATAGAGTTATCTGCAAATGATAATACCTTAGATACAAATAACTTTACTTTAAGAAGAGATTCATCAGGTGGTGGTAATATAGATGTACCTGGAGATATGACAATTAATCTTGATGCAAACGACAACCAAACAGATGCTGTTTTTGAAATATGTGCTAATGGTAGTGCAACTGGTGTATTTAAAGTAGGAGAAACTGGAACTGTAACTACTGGTACTTGGCAAGGCTCAGCTGTAGGATTAGCTTACGGTGGTACTGGTGCTACAAGTGCACACAATGCAAGAATTAATTTAGGACTAGGTTCTTTAGCTGAGTTAAGTCAAGTAGACGCAGCAACAATAGCAGACAATAGTGTAGGTGCAGATGAATTAGATGTATCAGGTAATGGTACTAATGGACAATATTTAGCATCAGACGGTTCTGGTGGATTTAACTGGCTTTCATTTGTTAGTAGCAATAATGCTTCAACTTTAGACAATTTAGATTCAACACAATTTTTAAGAAGTGATGTTAATGATACTGCAACTGGGCAAATAACTATATCTAATAATGCAGGACTATTTAATCTTGTTGGTACTGACCACGCATATATACAGTATTTTCCTGATGGAACTGGTGCAGGTAGGAAAGCTTATGTAGGTTTTGGTAGTGCATCTAATGACCAGTTTACAATAGCTAACGAATCATCTGACCAGGATATGAAATTTATAGTCAATGATGGTGGCTCTAATAAAACTGGTATATGGATAGATTCAAGTGATAATGCTTCAGTTAAACTTCCTAATGATGGACAATATTTACGAATGGGTGCTAGTAATGATATTGCTATTGGACACGATGGCACGAACTCTATTTTTTATAACTATACTGGAACTTTACAAATAAGAACTGTTGCAGAAGACCAAGATATGTTTTTATCTGTTAATGATGGTGGTAGTCATATACACGCATTACAAATAGATGCAAGTGATGGTGGTAGTGCAATTTTTAGTCACGATGTAAAAGTAAATGATAATGGTAAACTGAAAGCTGGTAGTGGTAATGACTTTCATTTAATACACGATGGCAGTAATAATTATATAATGTCTAATGGTTCTGACCAAGACATATACATTAGGGTTAATGATGGTGGTACTTTTCTTACTGCTATAAGAACTGATACAAGTGATACTGCAGCAGTTAAATTACCTAATGATGGACAAAAATTAACTTTAGGAGCTTCTGACGATTTAAGACTTCAACACAATGGAAGTCATAGTTTTATACAAGCATACGGAACTGGAGATTTATACATAGATAACACTAACGATGACAAAAACATTGTATTGAGAACAGACGATGGAAGTGGAGGTGTAACAACTTATTTATCACTTCGTGGTGCAGAAGGACAAATGAGAGCATTTAAACAACTTCGTATGCAAGATAATGTTATGTTACAAGTTGGTAGTGATGGAGATGGACAATTTTTTCATAATACAGCAGATACTTTTCTTAAAAGCACAACTGGTATGCTTCAGATTCAAAATTCTGCATCAAATCAAGATATAAGATTTACTGTCAATGATGGTGGTAGCACAACTAATATATTAACTTTAAACTCTGCTTCATCACGAGTTGGTATAAATACAACAGCACCCGCAGATAGATTTCATATATACGATTCAGGAACTGCTACTCAAAGAATACAAGGTGCTGGAGGAACAGCAAATATAAGATTTCAAAATGATGCACAATCTTGGTATGAAGGTATTAATTCTTCTGAACAATTTTATTGGTATGGCTCACAAATAGCTTCTACAGCAGGATTTATTAATAGTAATGGTAATTTATATTGGAACTATCATTTTTTAAACAATAACAACAATTATGGGTTAGTTGGTAGAGCTACTGATGGTAATACAAGAAATGTTATTAAAATTGATACTGGTAATAGCATATTGATTGGAGATGGAAATTTAACTGGTCAAATGCATGCATATCCTGCAACAAGATTTCAAATTAATACAGATAGCGGTTATTTACAACTAGGACCACAAAATACATCTTGGAATCATATTTATACAGATAGACAAGGACATTTGATTGACAAAAATCCAACATCATTAGATGGTAAATTTCAGTCTTATAGTGGTGTTGATTTAAATTTAAGAAGAAGTCAAGGCAATACTGATAGATTGTTAATACAATCAGGTATAGCAACATTTAGTCAATCATTACATGTAGAAAAAGGATTATCTGTTGACCCTAAAGTACATAGTTTAAATTCAGATGCTAGGTATCATGTTAATGTATTATCACATAGAGATAACACTAATAGAGCAGGTGCTTTTATTATTGATACTGATATAGCAAGAAATTCCAATAGAATGTCAGTGATTCATGTACATGGACATGGTTATGGACAACACGCAGTTATAGATTTTAAAATATGTTTTTATCCATATTCAGGAATTAATGGACCTGATGGTAATGCAGGTAGTATTATTAATTACAGCTTAACAGATGATGGTAATGATGGTAGACCGAAATTTGTAGGTATTAATTCAAGTGGTAATGTTGCAATAGCTATAGATGATTATGATGGAGGAACAAAATATTTTTGGCATTTCCAAGTAGATTGGTATAATGGTACAAGTCCAGTACAAACACCAACTTGGAGTGTAAGTAATTCTACAACCAATGGTTTTGGTTGGATACAAGAACGTGTATTACATCCTCCAATACATCAAACAAGAATAGGTGCTAATGATTATACTACTAAAGTAAATGGACATTTAGTTCTTCCTTATGGGGAAATTAATGATGCAGGAACAGATTTAAATATCGTAGGAACAAATGCAGTTACTCTTGGAACTGAAAGTGGAACAGCTATAACAATACCAAATGCTTCTACTAACGTTGGTATTGGCGTATCAGCTCCAACAGAAGAGCTTGATGTAAATGGAGTAGGTAAGTTTAGAGGTAATTCACAAGGTAGTGATGTATTAGAACTTGGGCAACAAACTGGCTATAGTGGTTCTGAAAATACGCAAATGTACACTATAAGCACTTATGATAATGCTGGTGGTATAAGAAATGTTGGTGACCATTTACAAATACAGTCAGTTAGATGGGGTCAAGATATTACTTTTGCAAGAAATGGACAAGGCGGAGCAGTTCCAACTGCAAGATTTTATAATGGTAATAGTAATGGTTATATGGAATTATATAAAGCAACTAATCCTACATCAGACGCTACTTATACAACAGAAGTTCATTTAGATGTAAATGGTAATAGTTATTTAAATGGAGGGAACTTGGGAATTGGCACAAGTTCTCCAAGCGTTAAAACTCACATAAAAGATACATCTAATGATTTATATTTAAGATTAGAAACCGATAAAACAAATGGTAATGCACAAGTACA
>MDTA01002160.1_pt1 | contig 46421 bp, 43 predicted proteins | sample 811151 | NCBI WGS metagenome assembly MDTA01 (sample SAMN05326648, study PRJNA326480) | marine metagenome | isolation source: seawater | place: Indian Ocean: South | collected 2010
CGATGACTCCTTTTATCGCTTTAACTTTTAGTCTCTGCTCTTTAATCAATTCTGTCATCGAATCTCTTAACTTATACAATTCTGAGCGAGCGAAGAGAGCGTGAGGATCTTGTGGATGATACTATAAGAGATTCCCACAGTCGCGTTGCTCCTTCGGAATGACTGGTTTTGAGGCTACGCTGCTCCTTCACAATTGCGGGTAAAGGCAGGAGGCGCCCGACTAATGACGGGTTTTTTTTGGAAGGCCGCATCAACCCTCCACCAATGCTGTACCTCTGCAAAACAAAAAAAAGGCCCGAAGGCCCAAGCTATTGTTAACAACAGGATATAAATTACATATTTAAGTCAAGCTTCATGCCCGAGCCGTGTTCTTTTTCCCACTTTGCTTTTTCTTCCTTAAGCTTTGCAGTTACTTTATCTTTAGCTTCTTTCACTTTTTCTTTCACTAGAGACTTAGTACTTTTAGCGGTTTTTTTATCGGCTTTTTCAGCAACTTTTTCTTTAATTTCGGCAAAATCCATTTTGTCACAAGTTATTTCTGGTGAGATCATATAGTGCGGCGTTGAATCAAGCGGGAAAGAGGCCGTTGGCTTATCGGCAACAAAAGCCATATTCAAGATGTTGCCCCAGAAAATGCGGCATTTATTTTCCATCACAAATTGGCAGGCAACACCGCGAATACGATCCGCGTTGAGTTGGCTGTCTTCGGTTATGGCGTAGAAGTCATATTCTGCAACAGGGTCATTAATGTGTTTTACGGCAAAAGATTTCTTGTGAATGTTATCACCAGAAACAAGTTTATTCGATAGGGATTTTAAATCACAACCTTTGTAGTTTTTAAGGCTTGAATTGAAAGCATCTGAATGCTTGATGGTAACTTTTTCAACTGTGTGCGTTTGAGCGGCTTTTGTAAAAGCTACAACGGCCATACATGAAAGTGTAAGAGCAAAAAATTTAGTTTTCATTACGTTATAATCTCCACTGTTGTTTTTAATGATAGCAAGACTTTTACTAATGCCCAAGGAAAAATTCCTTCTGCGGTGAATTTGGTTGAATTTACTGCTCAGACATCCTATGTGTTAGAGAGAATAGGATTAAAAAATGACAGCGGTATTTTACCTTTTAACAGCTTTTATCTGGGGATCTACGTGGTATGGCGTCAAGGTTCATCAAATGAGCACTGTGCCGTTGGCTGTTTCAAATTTCTATCGTTTTAGCATTGCTGTTTTTGTTTTATTTCTTTACACGCAAATGCGCAAACAAACCTGGCCGAAGCTTTTTCTGAGAGATCATGGACTGATGGTTTTACAGGGATTGTTTCTATTTTGCCTTAATTATTATTGTTACATGCGCAGTGTTGCCTATGTGCCAAGTGGCCTGACATCGGTGGCTTTTTCCAGCATTATTGTTTTTAACTGCGCCTTTTCGGCATTGTTTTTGAAATTAGCTGTTACCAGACAAATGATTATTGGAGGGCTATTTGGCATCGCTGGCTTGTGCGTAATTTTCTCGGGTCATTTGGTTCATTTTCAAGAAGGTGGTTTGGAGATATATGGGTTGTTGTTTGGAGTTGCGGGCGCAGTTGCTTCCTCATTTGGGCATATCATAGCAAAATATGCACAGATGCGCGGCGCCGATGTGGTTCAAAATTGCCTTTATTCTATGGCCTATGGCGTTGGCTGGTGGGCCTTATTTGTAATGGTTAATGGGGACGGCTTGACCTTTGAGCCAACTGTTTCCTATGTAACAGCATTGTTGTATTTATCAGTGGTTGGATCAACAATGGCTTTTATCTTTTTCTTAATTCTGTTACGTAATATTGGACCGGGCCGAGCCTCGTATGTATTTATAATTTCCCCTGTTGTGGCACTGGTTGTTTCTAGTTTGCTTGAGGGCTATGTCTGGTCCAATACGTTGATTATTGGATTGTTGCTGGTGATAACTGGAAATGTTTTGATGCTGCAACGGCGAGGATAAGTTTTATTGCGCGCTTTCTTCCAGAACCCTTGGGTCACCATTAGGAAAAGCTTTGCGCCGCAAAGGTGAATCAAATGCTGGTAGCTCTTTGATTTCAACACGAATCTTTTGATTTTCTTGCTCTGTTTTTAACCCTTGCATAAGAGCTTGTAACCCAGCCTTGGAAGCTGCGTAAGCGGTATCATAAGCCCCAGTGATTGGACAGGAATAAGCTGTGAATGAGGGATTAGATGATTGGCGAAGAAAAGGAAATGTAAGCCTCACCAAATGATACACACTGTGAAGGTTAACATTGAGGGCTTGGTGCCAGGCCTTTGCAGACAATTGATCTGTTGGGGTAAGCTCATGCAACATGCCATGACAAATATGAACTTGATCAAGGTGTTTGATCCGTGCAGCCAAGGGCTCGGCTATTTGTTCAATTAAATCTAGGTGATTAAAGTCGAGAGGAATCAAGGTGATAAGGGCCTGGCTTTGGTTTAATTGATCTTCGAGTTTTTCGAGTTTGCGTCGATTTTGATCAAGAAGAATAAGATGGGTGTTGGGGTTGGCAAGCTCTTTTATGATTCGTTGACCCAAGGTGCCGGTCGCGCCGGTAATCAAAATGGTTTGCTTTGGTGTGGCTGGCTGTTGAGGAGCCATTAGTTGACTTGCTCAATTAGCTGATCAAGCTGTTGGCGATCTGGTTTTTGATAGCCTTGCTCTGGTTTGCTCTTTCTTTGTTCAGGCCTGAAGCTGGATAAAGTTTGGCTTTGCTGAGATGTTTGATCGCTGAATTTTTGTTGAGGCAAACGGGATAATCCAGGGATTAGACTGCATACCTTATCAAGGCATAACTGAACATAGGGATAAAGGCGTGATTTCTGTAAAGCTTGGGGTGGCTTGTGTTTGACATCAACAAAAAAGTGGAGGCTTGAGGCGGCTAGTAACAAAAAGATGGTACCGATAATTAGGCCAAAAACCAGACCCAAGTTACGGTCAGCACGACCAGCTTTGCTGTTTTTTATACTGTTGGTAAGTTGACTGGAAAGTAGGCTGAAGGCAATGAGGCAAAGTAAAAAAACACCGCCAAAGGCCAGAGCGCTGCTGAGGAGTTGGTTTTTGATATAGGAGGCAATCCATGGATCAAAGTAAGGATAGAGAAAATACCCAATCGCTGTACTTCCCCCCCAGGTGATGAGCGATAAAATTTTGCTGCTGAGGCCTGAAATGTAACCCGTTAAAGCAAAGAAAACGACAATGGAAACGATGCTAATATCAACGATGTAGTCAGTCATTTAAACTCCCCTCTGGTGATAAGTTTAGGGCGCTTACCAGCTCTTTGATATGGCTGATGGATGTGATCTCAAGCCCCACACTATCTTTTTTTATGTTCTTTGATTTTGGCACGAACGCTCGTGTAAATCCAAGCTTTTTTGCTTCTTTAAGGCGTTTTTCCATTTGGCTGACGGGGCGCACTTCGCCGGTCAGGCCAATTTCACCAAAGAATAAAGTTTCTTCCGGCAGCGGGGTATTAAATAAACTAGATACAAGAGAAGCTGCAACGGCAAGGTCAGCAGCTGGCTCTTGAATTTTGAGACCGCCGGTGATGTTGAGATAGATATCTTTGGCGCCAAAATTAATGCCAGCTCTGGCTTCAAGAACAGCCGTGATCATGGCCAAGCGTCCCGTATCCCAGCCAATCACCGTACGGCGTGGATGACCAAAGTTTGTACCGGCAACCAGACTTTGGATCTCCATCAGGATGGGGCGGGTGCCTTCAAGACCGGCAAAAATAGCCGAGCCACTCATGTGTGGGCTTTTTTCATTTAGGAAAAGGGTTGAGGGGTTTTTGACTTCTTGCAGGCCTTTTTCTGACATCTCGAAAACACCAATTTCATCGGTGGGGCCAAAGCGGTTTTTGACTGCACGCAGAATCCGGAAGTGATGCCCACGTTCACCTTCAAAATACAAAACCGTATCAACCATATGTTCAAGAACCCGGGGGCCAGCAATGGCGCCTTCCTTCGTGACATGGCCAATTAGAACAATAATCACATTATGCTTTTTGGCAAAGGTAACCAATTCATGCGTGCAAAAGCGCACTTGTGACACGGTGCCCGGGGCTGATTCCAAGACATCGGCATACATGGTTTGAATGGAATCGATGATGACGATTTGGCAGTCGGGATGCTTTTTGATCGTGGCCAAGATACGGCTAAGATTTGTGCTGGCAGCAAACTTGAGGGGTTGATTGGCAACGCCCAAGCGCTTGGCCCGTAAACGAATTTGATCAGCGCCTTCTTCGCCAGATATATAGATGGCTTGATGTTGGCCAGATAGTTGCGCTGAGATTTGCAGAACCAAGGTGGACTTACCAATGCCTGGATCCCCGCCAATAAGAATGACAGAGCCAGGGACCAGGCCACCGCCTAACGTGCGGTCAACTTCTTGGAAAAGGGTGTTGTAGCGTTCTTTTGGCGGTGCGCTATGGGAAAGATCGGTTAGATCAAGGACTTTACCTGATTGATGCACTTTAACAGCTTGGGCTGAGCCTTCGGCTGTGTCTTCTTCTAAGGTGTTCCATTCTTGGCAGGCTTCGCACTGGCCGTTCCATTTGGACGCAACTGCTCCACAAGCACGGCAACTGAAAATGGTTTTGCTTTTTGCCACTAAGACGCCTTGATGGGCCCATCGGTTGAGCCATGAATGAACTGTTGCAGATAGGCGTTCTTTGATTTATCCATTTCTTTCAATGATCCTGTCCAAATTACTTCGCCTTTGTACAGCATAGAAACGGTATCAGCAATACGGCGCAGACTGGCAATGTCATGGGTAATGGTAACTGTCGTGGCGCCTAACTCTTTGGAACATTTTGTGATGAGGGAATCAATGGTTGTACACATAATGGGATCAAGCCCAGCGGTTGGTTCATCGAAAAACAAGATCTCGGGATTAGGGGCAATGGCTCGGGCCAGAGACACACGTTTTTTCATTCCACCTGAAAGTTCAGCAGGATACTTATAAGCGACATCTTCACCCAGACCTACAGAGGCAAGCTTTTCAACCGCCAGATCAATGGCCTGCCTTTTGCCCATACCTTGATTATTGATGAGTGAGAAGGAGATGTTTTCCCAAACCGGCAAACTGTCAAACAAAGCACCGCCTTGAAACAACATGCCAAACTTTCTAAGGATTGCTTCAAATTCTTTGGCAGACATTTTTTGGGTATCATGGCCATCAATTTCAATTATCCCAGAATCAGGTTTTAAAAGACCAATGATACATTTAAGGGAGACTGATTTCCCTGAGCCAGAGCCCCCGAGAATAACATGAGATTCGCCCTTTTTAACGCTGAGATCAAAATCTTTGAGAACGGTATGTTTGCCGAAGCTTTTTTTGAGGTTTTTAACATTAATTTTAATGGACACGATAAAAGCTCCCTACCTTAAAATAACATGGCTGTTAGGATATAGTTAAAAATCAAAATCAACACGGATGATAAAACAACAGCTCTGGTGGTGGCCTGGCCCACACCCTGAGCGCCGCCTCTGGAAACGTACCCTTGATAACAGCTCATCAGAGCAATGAGATAGCCAAACACGCATGCTTTGATGAGTCCGGAGACGACATCTTCTTGCTTTAAGAACTGAAACGTTTGGTCAATGTATGTTGCTGAATTGAAATCAAGCTTATAAACAGCCACCGCATACCCACCAAAAATTCCAATGGCATCTGCGCAGAGAACCAAGAGGGGGAGGGCAATGGTGCACGCCAAAACCCGCGGGGCAACGAGATAGCGCATGGGATTTGTGGATAAAGTGACGAGGGCATCGATTTGCTCAGAGACCCGCATGGTGCCAATTTCAGCAGCCATAGCCGCACCAACACGGCCCGCAACCATTAAGCCGCCAAGGACAGGACCAAGCTCCCGGGTGATGGACAAAGCAACCACCGAGGAAATAGCGCTTTCAGCTGAAAAACGAGAAAACCCTGTATAGCTTTGCAATGCTAAAACCATACCAGAGAAAATAGCCGTTAATCCAATCACAGGCAAAGAAAGATAGCCGATTTGGTAGAGCTGACGAAAAAATTCTTTTAGTTTAAGCGGCCAATGAAAGCAGGCAAGTGTGGCATAAAAACAAAAAATAAAAGCACGGCCAAATGTGCTGAGAAATCCAATGGTGTGGCTGCCAACAGCCGCGAGAGTATGAATAACCATTTATTCAAAAATCCTTTCACAACGAGGACCAAGGCGTAAAATAATCTCGTGTAATGAGCTTTTTGCCGCATCGGCCAGTAGATACAATGACACGTTATCATAAAAAACGTCAACCCATGAGCTGTGATCAAGCTGATTTTCAGGCACATCGCTGACATCTAAGGTGGTAAGATCCATGGAAACTTTGCCAAGAATTGGCGTTTTGATGCCATAAAGGGTGGGGGCATACGTTGTGCTGTTGGAGGCGGATAGGGGCAGACCATCGGCATAGCCCATACTAATGGTAGCAATACGCATGGGCTTTTCAACGGTATAACTGGCATCGTAGCCTATGGTTTCACCGGGCTGAACGGTATGAATTTGCAAGATCTTAGCCTGAACTTTTAAAGCAAACTGAAGGGGAAAAAAGCTTTGGTCTTCGCCCAGATCAGCTGGTGAGAAAGCGCCAAAGATGTTCAGGCCTTGGCGTGTAAGATTACTGGCAAAATAATCAGGGAGGACCAATTGACACGAAGCTGAAAGGCCGCGGGGGTACTCGGGGAAATGCTGATCGCAGAGCTGAGTAAACAGGGCCATTTGCTTATCATTTTGTGGGTGGTTTTTGGTGCGGCCGCAAGCCAGGTGGCTGTGGATAGAATCAATGTTGAGCGTTGATTTAACCAGGTCAATATCAAGGCTGGCCAGATCTTCTGAGTCAAGACCCAGGCGGTTCATGCCGGTATTGAGCAAAAGTGCTGCGCTCAGGTTGATGTTGTTTTTCTGACAATAAACAAGAGCGTTTTCAATACACGGACGGCTGTAAAGAATTGGGATAAACCCGTTGTCAAAATAGAAGTTGAAGCCTGTTTCATTGTGGCCATGAAAAACATAAATCTTGGTTTTGGGCGATAAAGTGGGGCTAATATCCATGGCTTCACTGGGCCGGGCAACATAGAAGCTTTTACACCCAGCTTGTTCAAGAATTGGCGCTAATTTAGCCGCACCAACACCATAGCCATTGGCTTTGATGACAGCGCCATGGTCGGTTTTGGGATGGAGGTGACACAGCATTTGATAATTGTGCTGTAGTGCTGCTTGATTGATGAGAAGGCGAACGCCTGCTTCGGTAGCACTATTCATGGCTAAGGTTCCCGAACTTGGTGAACTTACCATCGTAGAAGACTTTAACAGTGCCGATGGGGCCGTGCCGTTGTTTGGCGATGATAAGATCAGCTTGGTTGTAGACCTTGGCCATGCGCTCTTGCCAGCGGCTATGTTCATCACTGTCTTCGGCAGGTTCTTTACGGGCCTCATAGTATTCTTCCCGATAGACAAACACAACCACATCAGCATCTTGCTCAATCGATCCAGATTCACGTAAATCGGAAAGTTGGGGGCGCTTATCATCGCGGCTTTCGACCGCACGGGAGAGCTGCGATAGGGCAATGACAGGAATGTTCAGCTCCTTGGCCAAGGCTTTTAGACCTCGGGAGATTTCTGAGATCTCTTGAACACGGTTATCGGTGCGGGTGGTGCCTTGAAGAAGCTGCAAATAATCAATGATGATCATGCCCAAGCCTTCGGTACGGTGTAAACGGCGGGCCCTGGCCCGGACAGCGGCAACGGTAAGGGCGGGTGTGTCATCGATGAAGAGGGGAATTTCACTAACGCGTTGGCTAACTTCCACGAACTTGGGAAAGTCGGTTTTGTTGATTTCACCGCGACGGATCCGATCGGAGGGGATTTGTGATTCTTGTGATAACAAACGCATAGCCAGCTGTTCAGCTGACATCTCAAGGGAGAAGAAGGCAACCTTGCCGCCTTCACCGCGTTGATGGTGGGCCAGGGCTGCGTTAAAGCCAATGTTGGTGGCCAAACCGGTTTTTCCCATGGAAGGCCGTCCGGCAACAATAATAAGGTCTGAGGGGTGAAGCCCCCCCAACCACTTATCAAAGTCTTTTAAACCGGTGGTGCAACCAACAACTTGGCTATCGCGTTTATAGGCGATTTCGGCCAGATCAATGGCTTCACCCAACGCGGTGCTGAAGGGTTTGAATTGGCGACTGGCGGTGCCTTGGGTGGCAAGATCAAACAGCTTTTTTTCTGTTATTTCAATTTTATCGCTGGAGCTTTCATCAAACGAAAACTGCTGCGCTGTGGTGGCCAGTTCTTCGCCAATATTGACCAAGTTACGCCGAATGAAAAGATCATAAATAAGTTGGGCATAGTCTTGAATGCTGACAACGGCGCTGTAGTTTTGAGCGATATCAGAGAGATACTTGATGCCACCAACGGATTTGAAATCTTCATCATCTTTGAAATAGTCGCGGATCGTAACAGGGTTGGCGGATTTGCCCTGATCAATCAGTTGCATGATGACTTTGAACAAACGGCCATGCAGGGCATCGGCAAAATGCTCGGGCTTCAAGAGATGATCAATTTTCTCTGAGGCCAGATTGTTGCGCAGCAAGTTTGCGAGCAAAGCCTGTTCAGCTTGATCATTGACCAAGCTTTGCGTTGCTTGTTGAGGGAGATTGGTTTGGGCAGTTTGTGTCATTAGCGCATCATTTATACCGCCAAATTTACCTTGTTATCAATCAATGGGTCAAGAAATAGTTTAAAACGGAATAGCAGCCTGATTGGTTAACTTAGCTATGAAACAAAAAGGACATTGCTATAAAATAACACACATATATCAGTTACGAGGAAAGAAGTTTGCTCAAAGGGCTTTTTTAATAAATGTCATGTGACATTTATTAAAAAGTTGCAGGTTCATATTATGAATGCACCTGTTAAAGTGCTATTATTTTTTAACGTCAAGTTTATATTTCTTATATACAAATGCATACTTCGCTTCATACCTGCCAGCATCCTTTATTTCGCACGCATCATAGATTACAGGGATGGTAATGGGTTTTTTCTTCTTTTTTCCCTTACACATCTCAAATAAACCACCAAAGTTAATTTTGTAATATGATTTATCATTATTTACTTTTTTGCAGCTCAGCGCTTGTTTATTGTTATCAAAATATACTAATGCTGAGGATACTACGCCGCAGTAAGAGTTCAAATTTTCACCTGAGTCGGCACCGCTCGCGCCCCCCAAATAAAGATCAACTAAATTTTCACAATTTTGTTCAACTTTTCTGAGGCTGGTCGCACTTTTGATTGACTCAGTTGTTGAGACAAATGTGTCTTTTTGATTTTTGAAATTTTGGATTACTTTCGTACAATCGAAATCTTTTGATTTAACGTGCCCTAAACACATGAATGTTAACAAGAATATAAAATTTTTTTGCATCTTACCTCCCTAAAGGCTGCCAGTTTTGTTTAGTCAAACATAAGGTGAAATCGATGTCAAGGGCAAGCCCGCATAATTGCATAAACTGCTAACTATATTTAACAAACGAAAAAAAGAATTATAACGGCATTATTTACCAGGTTTTTATGTTTTGAGATGTGGAAAACACTTTAAAATTTACTGATAATTGATCATCATTTTGATGATCAGCGTAGATTGTTCAATATCGATAATTTTACCATAGTCTTTTTACTCTGGTTTTTTGGGATAAGTGATGTAAAATAATATTACAAAAGTTTTCAGGAGGCTTTACGACATGAATAAAAAAATAATGACAAGAACATTGATGGTTGCTTTGGCGCTGGTGACCGTGCCAGCAATCCAACTAAGCGCAACAGGATCAGAAGTAGCTAAAAAACAAGGCTATTTCCAGCGTTTCAAAGAATCAGCCAGCGGTGTTTATAAATCAGCAAAACAAAAAACCGTGGGTTTAGCGGGATCGGCGCGCAAAGCTGTTGGTAACAAGACCTCTTCCTGTGGAACCAATTGTGCCAATGGGCAAGTTGGCATGGAAGCGCTATCTTACTGTGCGTTTACGCATCCACGCGTGCCAATTTGTATGAAGAAATTGGCTGAAGAATTACAAAATTATAAGAAGAATTTGCGAAAAAAACCTAAGGATTCTTCTGCTAATTTATCAAAATTAATGGAAACTTACTTTGATGTAATGTCGATTAGTCGGGACATTTTGTTGCAAATGGCCAAGCAACGTGAACAGCAACTGGAAAATAAAGACTACGCCAGTGTTTTGATGATCTTGAAGCGGTATTATAAACCGGTGATTCAATCGCACTTTTTCCAAACAACAAACAATCACTATAAACAAACAGAAGCGAAAGTTATTGCTTCTAGAGCTGATGCTTTTTTTGTTGGCTATATCTTCCATATTGATGGTGCAAGTGTTGCCGCCAAAGGTAAAAAGCGGATGGCCTATGGATTTGTTTTGCACACGCCACATAGATTGTTTGACTCTGGTCAAAACTTTACGGGAACATTGTTTGAGGTGCCTTTGAAAAGTTTGCGTGGCGTTGATCTGAAAAATCCAGAAACCAGGCTTGTGACTTTTACTGATATGGAACGTCGGGGTCTGCATAAAAACGTTACCATGGTGAAAAAGACGCGTATGGGCAAAAAGAAATATACGTTCCCAATCACGAGCATGACTAGCACCGTTACAGCATTATCGGATGCACCACCTGTGCCACCAAGAAGGCAACGTGCTCTGGCTTAAGTTCTCTATGCATAAATCTGTTAAAGGGAGAGCTTGCTCTCCCTTTTTTATGGAATTAGGATGAAAGTTCAGGCCATAAGAACTAAATGCTTTATTGGTTTAGGTAATAGGCTTTTAAGCTGTTGGTAAGAAGATTAGCAATGGTGGTTGGGCCCACCCCACCGGGGACAGGGGAGTAGGCTGCGACTTTATTGATTAAGGAAGGTGTGTAGGCAACGTCACCCGTGGTTTTGCCATTAACTGAGGCAATACCAACATCAATGATACAAGCACCTGGCTTGATATAAGATTCTGTAATAAGGCCCGGCTGGCCTGTTGCTGAAACGATGATGTCTGCGGTTTGGCAAAGATCGGTCAAGTTTTTGGTTTGTGAATGGGCTTGGATGGTGGTGCACCCTTCGGTAAGAAGAAGCTGGACTATGGGTTTACCAACCAATAATGAACGACCAATAATAACGGCATTTAAGCCAGATAAATTTTTTTGCCACTGATGAATAAGTTGCATACATCCCTGCGGCGTGCAGGGTTTGAGATAATCTTCAGCCTCTGGAGACTGAAAAAGGGTGCCCAAATTGGTTGCTGTGAGGCCATCCACATCTTTGCTAGGAGTGATGGTGTTGATCAGAGAAAGAGCATTGAGGGGCTTAGGAAGTGGGAGCTGAATAAAGATGCCATCAACGGCTGGATCTTGATTGAGCTGTTGGATTTGTTGAGCAAGATCAGCGTGGGTTGGCGCTTTTTCATAGGAGCGAATGCTCAGTTCAATGCCAACATCTTGTGCATGTTGCCGCTTGCTTTTAACGTAAAGGTGGCTACCAGGATTATCCCCAATCAAGAAGACAACCACATGCGGCGGGCGCGGGAGGTTTGATACTTTTTGCTTTAAGTCTGTTTTAACCTTTTGCAGGAGAGCTTTCCCATCAAGCAATAATGACATCTATTCAGTTACCGGATTTTTTTTGACAGCGCTGTCGGCTTTTAATTGATCTTGCCAATTCGTTGCCGCTTCTGAACTGTCATCTTGTTTGAAATATTCCTGGCGGAAACGGCTAATAGTTTGGTCAATTTGATCATTGGAGAAGTTATATAGATGAAGCGCTTTGGCAGCCAATTGCAAACTGGGGGCATAGGCTTCGGGCATAATCGCGATGGCTTTGGCCTCTTGCAAGGCGAGGGCTTGGGCTTTGTTCATGACACGGGCAAAGACAGGCACATCGGGATAATTACGGCGGATGAGCTTAACCGAACGAAGTGTGGCATTGAAATCACTTAGCGTAATAATGATGGCCTTAGCCCGATCTGCCCCAAGTGCATGGTAAATTTCAGCCCGGCGGCTATCGCCAAAGAAGACTTGAGCGCCTTGTTCTTCACGGCCCAGTGTTACGTTACGCATGTTATTATCAAAGGCCACAATGGGAATTAGGCGATCCATAAGAATGCGGTATATGTAATGGCCAACATTATCAAACCCGACAATGATGAGGTGACGTTGAAGGTCTTTGGATTCTTCTTCGGCGCGCTTTAGGGCAACACCAATGGGTGAAGGCAAAAGACTGCCAATAAATTTACCAAGCGTAGCTAAATACGGTGTTAATGCCATGGTGACAAAAACAGAAGCATTAACCACCTGCACAATAAGACTTGGAATTAAATTTAAATCGGTTGCTTGAGCAAAAAGTACAAACACGAATTCACCCCCACCAGCAGCAATAAGACCTGTTTTAACTGATGTTTTAATGGGCACTTTAAAAAGATAACACAAGCTGCTGATCAATAGAAATTTTAGGATGATAAGGCCCAAGGCACCCAGTAAAACAACGTCAGCAAACTTCATGATGATTTGTGGATCAATGCTCATACCAATGGTCATGAAAAATAGACCCAGCAAAATGGATTTAAGGGGCTTAATATCAGCTTCGATTTGATAGGAGTATTCGGTTTCTGCCAACAACAGACCCGCTAAGAAAGCGCCCAACTCAAGGGAGAGACCGACATAGCCAGTGGCAAAGCTGATGCCAAGAAGAATAAAGAAGGTGGTGGCAACAAAAAGTTCTTGGTTACGGGTAGAGGCCACGGCGCGGTATATTGGCCGAAGCAGGAACCGACCCACCAGGGCAATACCAATTAAAACAGCCAAAGCTTTGAGAAGGGTTTGCCCCAGAGTTGGCCAGATATTGACGGTTTCGGTGGCGACTGTGTTGACCCAAATCAAGAGAAAGACAACGGAAATATCCTGAGCCAATAATATGGAAAAAGTGATTTGCCCGGTGCGGGTGCTGAGTTCATTTCGATCGGTGATCACCTGCAGAATAACCGCGGTAGAGGAAAGGGCAAGACCACCTCCAATTAAGATGGCCAGCGTTGAATTGTGCAGCCATATGTAATAAACAAGAGTGCCAATTAAAGTGCTGGTAAGTATGACCTGAAGCATACCCAGGCCAAAGACAAATTTACGTAATTCGATAAGACGGTCCCATGACAGTTCTAGACCAATTCCAAAAAGCAAAAAAATGATACCAGCTTCGGCCCATTGGTGTGAGGCTTTGACTCCAGCAATAAGATTTAGGACATAGGGGCCAATAAAGACCCCAATCAGTAAATATCCAAGAACGGGTGAGAATCGCAAACGACGGGCTGTAAAATCAACGATAATCGTTAATGCCAGAAAAATGAGAATGTCTTGATAACCTGCTAACACGCGTAAAACCTTATTTTTATTAAAGTAGAAAATTCGGATTTTGTTTGCAATGTATTTTTGGTTGTGATGTTATTTAATTAGATATTTATAAAAAAGGAAATGCATATGTATTACAAGTTATTAGCTGTTTGTTTGTTATCTTTTACCAGCTTTAGTTTGGTTGAAGCTGCGCGTGGAAGATCTAAATCTTTTTCGGGTTTTGAAACGCGAGATGAGCGCCCAAGGGCACCCAGGCATCATGAATCTCCTGAGAGCCGATTAGCGCTTCGCAAAAAATTTCCAGTTGAAGTTTTGAAAGCAGGAGAGCTTTATCAAACAACTTTGGGGCCAAACTTGTATGGGGTGATGGTTAAGGTTAAAGGTGAAAAAGAACGAGGTTATGGACCTGATGCGTCAAAAAAATCTAAAAAATGGTTGCAGTCCCTGAATTTTATTGGATCTATGACAGCTTTTAAACAAGATCAAAAAACAGCTAATGCCCTTCAACATTTTGCATCTCAATTTTATGAACCTGTTGATTTGTGGATTTGTTTTATCACGGATCACAAGTTTGCAACTGTTAAGGATTTTGATGAAGTGACAGCTGATAGTTCGAAAATCCTCTATTTTTTCACTGAACATATTATTATCATGGTAAGTTCTGCCACGGAATCTTCTGTGCCGATTGTTGAAAATATAGGAATTTTTAGAAACACGATTTACAAAGAATTTTATGATGGGCGAAAAGATTATGCAATCAATATTAGTCACTATCCACGTTTAAGTATGCTTCTGCATTCCTTTTCAGCAGCTGTGATGGATCATGTTTATACCAAGAAATATCTTTTTCTGGTAAGACCCCTTGAAAACATGAAGAAGATATTTTTGAAATCATTTCCGGGTGCTGATACATACTTTGATGCCGTTCATCGAAAGGTTGAGGAAGGTAAGCGCATACTAATTGAAACGCCGACAGGAAGAAAGTATGCCGATTATATTCTTTATCCAAACCCCGAAGCAGCTATGCAAGAAAAGGGTGGGGTACATACATCCCTTGGCTGGTTAAAGGCAGCCTTTTCTAATCGTTCTGTGGTGATATCTGCGCCTTTAACAGAAGTTGCCGATGCCTACTTTAAAGCTGTGCCTTTTAAGAACGGATAGCGCATTGGCTGGGCCTTAAAGTTTTTTCTCGACTTTATGACCCCAACCAGTAAATATCCTAGAACGGGTGAGAACCGCAAACGACGCGCGGTAAAATCAACGATAATCGTTAATGCCAGAAAAATGAGAATGTCTTGATAACCTGCTAACACGCGTAAAACCTTGTTTTTACTAAAGTAGAAAATTCGGATTTTGTTTGCAATGTATTTTTGTTTGTGATGTTATTTAAGTAGGTGTTTACATAAAAGGAAGTGCATATGTATTACAAGTTATTAGCTGTTTGTTTGTTATTTATTCCAAGTTTCTTCACTGCGGAAGCTGCGCGTGGAAGATCTAAGTCTTTTTCGGGTATTGAGACGCGAGATGAGCGCCCAAGGGCACCCAAACATCATGAATCTCTTGAGAGCCGATTAGCGCCTCGTAAAAAGTTTCCAATTGAAGTTTTGAAAGCAGGAGAGCTTTATCAAACAACTTTGGGGCCTGAACTTTATGGTATGATGGTTAAGGTTAAAGGTGAAAAAGAACCAACTTATGGATCTGATGCATCAAAAAAAGCTGAAAAATGGTGGAAGTTTCTGGGTGTGGTTGACTCTATGCCAACTTTTACAAAAGACAAAAACACATATGATGCGCTTTTACGTATTCAGGGGGAGTTTACTTCAGAGATTGACTTATGGATTTGTTTTATCACAGATCACAAGTTTGATTCCGTTGAAGATTTTAATGATATGACAGCTAATACTTCGAAAATCCTCTATTTTTTCACCAAACATATTATTATTATGGCGAGCTCTGCCACGGAATCTTCTGTGCCGATTGTTGAAAATTTGGGAATTTTTAGAAACATGTTTTACAAAGAGTCTCATGATGGGCGCAGAAATAATTCAATCAATATTAGTCACTATCCACATTTAAGTATGTTTCTTAGTTCCTTTTCAGCAGCTGTGATGGATCATGTTTATCCCAAGAAATACTTTTTTATGATGGTTCCGTTTGAATACGTAAAACAAATATTTCTGAAATCATTTCCAGGCGCCGATAAATACTTTAATAAGGTTCATCGAAGGGTTGAGCAAGGTAAGGGCAAAACAATTAATAGATTGGGAGGACGATGGTATGCCGATTTTATTATTTATCCAAACCCCGAAGCAGCCGAGCAAGAAAAGGAGGGGATATACACAACCCTGGGCTGGCTCAGACGAGCTAATTTGCGGAGTTGTGTGACTGTGCCTTTAACAGATGTTGCGGATGCCTACTTTAAAGGCGTGCCTTTTAAGAACGGATAGTGCATTGGCTGGGCCGTAAAGTTTTTTCTCGACTTTATGACCCCAACAATAATATGCTTTGATTAATTAAGAGAATAATCAAAATCTATATCCTGTTATTAATTGTTACCTTTGGATCTTATGCTTACCTGATCCGACGCATCCTTACTGGGGGCGTTAAGCTTTACCCTTTGACGTGGTATCTGTGGTCACTCGTTGCATTTATTGTGTTTGGGGCGCAGCACTTAGAAAATGCAGGTAAAGGGGCGCATGCGTCGCTTATAACGTGTTTGTTTCTTGTTGTTATTGGAACTTTGAGTCTTTTTCGTGGGCATAAACTGCGGTGGCGCGGGAAAGATCGGTTTGTTCTGATTGCCTCGATGGTGGCAATTGGGCTGTGGTATTTTTCCAATGATACGCTTTACAGCGTTTTGCTTTTGATCCTTGTTGAGTTTATTGCTTTTGTTCCAACCTTTGTTAAAGGCGTGAAAGATCCATACAGCGAATCTGCGTTTTTTTATATGTTGGCAGGGCTTAAATATTTTTCATCTTTATTTTCATTTGATGCATTTAACTATGCCAACATGATGTATCCACTTTACGCTGTGATTTGTTATGGGTCATTCGCTATGCTGGTTTTTTATTTGCGAATGAAATATAAAAAATCAGCCGAGATTCTTACTGGTTAGAGCCTCTTCCGTTTTAGCATCAAATAAATGCGCTGCTTCAGGGTTAAGCGTAAAGTGCATAACGTCATCTATTTTTACAGAGTGATCGCCTGCGGTGCGGACCATGATTGATTTGCTGCTGTTAGGTAGGGTAATATAGGCATAGATTTCACTACCAAGATGCTCAACAATCCTGACCTTGCCGCTTATCAGGCTGTCTTTTTCAGAGCATTCGGTAAATTGTTCAGGGCGAATACCAAGAATGGCTTTTTTGATGCTTTTATCTGCTTCAGCTTCAATGGATAAAGTTTTGCTAGAGGGCAAGGTGACTTTGACTTTTTTGCCAGTACCTTTTTCAGCTTTGACAGAAATGAAGTTCATGCGCGGTGAGCCAAGAAAACCAGCAACAAATAAATTGCGAGGATTATTGTATAGCTCTAGGGGAGTGCCGACTTGCTCAATACGACCACTTTGCAAAACAACGATTTTATCAGCCAATGTCATAGCTTCTACTTGATCGTGGGTGACATAAATCATGGTTTTGTTGAGGCGGCTTTTCATGCGGGCAATTTGCATGCGCATTTCAACACGCAGGCCAGCATCTAGGTTTGAAAGAGGTTCATCAAACAAAAACACATGCGGATCACGAACAATCGCCCGGCCAATGGCAACGCGTTGACGCTGACCGCCAGAGAGTTGTTTTGGTTTACGGTCAAGCAAAGAATCGATTTTGAGAATTTCAGCAACTTCATGCACCTTTTGTTTAATCAGCGATTTGCTGCCAATATTACGAATTCCGAACGCTATGTTGTTATATACCGTCATATGAGGATATAGAGCATAGGATTGAAAAACCATAGCCACACCGCGTTTAGCAGGTTGCTGAGCGTTAACACATTGTCCACCGATTAGAATTTGGCCATTATCAATATCTTCCAAACCGGCAATCAAACGCAAGAGGGTTGATTTACCACAGCCGGAGGGGCCAACAAAAACACAAAATTCGTGGTCTTCGATGGTTAGGTTGATGTCATGCAGAACCTCTGTGCTATCAAAGGATTTTTTGATGTTTTTAAGTTCAACGCGGGCCATGGACTTCCTGATTTATTCACTACCCCCGAATTTATACACGGTTCTGTTCGCGGGGCAAAGAATTTTCCGAAACAGATTAAGAAATTTCTTTAAAGCGTTTTTGAGAGGAAGACAATATATCTTGATTAAAAGGGCTTGTTTCCCTATAAATTTGAAGAAGAAATTTAGGATATCTCATGTCTCTTCACCCGTACCGCTCTCATACTTGTGGCCAGCTTTCAACTGCTGATGTTGGAGCCCATGTTCGTTTATCAGGATGGGTGCATAGAAAGCGTGATCATGGACATTTGTTGTTTGTTGATTTGCGTGATCATTACGGTATTACCCAGTGTGTGATTGATTCGACCAACCCCCTGTTTGAGCAAGCTGAGGCCTGCAAGCTGGAAAGTGTTGTAACAGTTTCTGGTGAAGTGGTGCAGAGAACGCCGCAAACTGTTAATGCTGATCTGAAAACCGGTGAGGTTGAAGTTAAGATCACTGGCATTCATACGGAATCACCCTGTGTTGACTTGCCTTTGCAGGTGAATAGTGATGGCCCATATTCTGAAGAAATACGTTTGAAAAATCGTTTCTTTGATCTGCGCCGTGAAAAGATTCATAACAATATTGTGATGCGGAGCCAGGTGTTGCAGCGCACGCGTCAGTTAATGGTTGAGCAGGGGTTTTTGGAAATTCAAACGCCAATTTTGACAGCGAGTTCGCCTGAAGGGGCGCGCGACTTTCTAGTGCCAAGTCGTTTGCACCCTGGTAAGTTCTATGCTTTACCTCAAGCGCCGCAACAGTTTAAACAGCTTTTGATGATCTCAGGATTTGATAAGTATTTCCAAATTGCGCCTTGCTTTCGTGATGAAGATGCGCGGGCTGATCGCTCTCCAGGGGAGTTTTACCAGCTTGATATGGAAATGTCATTTGTAACCCAGGATGATGTTTTTGCTGCCTTAGAGCCTGTGCTGCATGCGATCTTTACTGAGTTTGGTAACAAGCGGGTATCGCCTTATCCATTTATTCGTATTCCTTATAAAGAAGCGATGCTTAAATACGGTAGTGACAAACCTGACCTGCGTAACCCTTTGCTGATTACCGATGTGACAGAAGTATTTAGGGGATCAAGCTTTGCTGTTTTTGCTAATCTTGTTGAGAAAGGTTCTGTTGTGCGCGCCATCCCAGGGCCTGGAACAGGGTCACGCCCCCGTAAGTTTTTTGATGACTTAAACTCTTGGGCCCGCGATCATGGCAAGCCAGGCCTTGGATATATTGTTTTTGGTGAAGCGGAATCCAAAGGCCCAATTGCTAAGCACTTAGATGATGAGCGGTTAAAGCAATTGCAAGTGGAAATGAACCTTGGTCCGGGAGATAGTGCTTTTTTTGTTTGTGACAAAGCAGATGAGGTGGCTGAATTTGCCGGTGCAGTGCGGACAAAGCTGGGGCAAGAATTGGATCTGATTAAAAATGATGCGTTTGAATTTTGTTGGATTGTTGATTTCCCAATGTATGAGCTTAATAAGCAAACTGGTAAAATTGATTTTAGCCATAATCCCTTTTCTATGCCGCAGGGTGGTGAAATGGCCCTCCATAATTTGTCGCCTCTAGATGTGTTGGCGCAACAATATGATATTGTGTGCAATGGAATTGAGCTGTCGAGTGGCGCGATTCGAAATCATTCTGTTTCTACGCTTTATAAGGCATTTGAAATTGCTGGGTATTCACCTGAAGATGTAGATAAAAACTTTTCTGGGATGGTGAATGCCTTGAAAGCTGGTGCACCGCCACACGGTGGATGTGCCCCAGGGTTTGATCGAATGATTATGTTGTTAGCTGATGAGCCGAACTTGCGTGAGGTTGTTGCTTTCCCGATGAATCAAAAAGCAGAAGATTTATTAATGGGCGCGCCAAATAATGTAACGGACGAACAATTGAAAGAGTTGGGTTTGAAAAAGTTGCCGCCAAAGCCACAAGCAGCCCCAACTAAGATTGTGCAAAATTAGTTTAATCTTTGAGGACGGAAGGTCTGAGCCATGCAATTTCTTGATGAAGCAAAAGTCTATGTACAAAGCGGGGCTGGCGGTGATGGCTGTGTCAGTTTTCGCCGGGAAAAGTTCATTGAATTTGGCGGGCCTGATGGAGGTGATGGCGGCCGTGGCGGCGATATCATTTTTAAAACTGTGCAAGGTTTGAACACGTTAATTGATTTTCGTTATCAGCAACACTTCAAGGCAGAGCGTGGACAAAACGGAGCAGGGCGCCAACGCACCGGGCGGTCGGGCAAAGACTTGATTTTGGAGGTGCCGATTGGGACGCAGGTCATTGCGGATGATAAGAAAACACTTTTATTAGATTTGGATAAACCAGATATGGAAGTTGTTTTGTTAAAAGGCGGTCATGGCGGCAAGGGTAATATCCATTTTAAATCTTCTGTGCAACAAGCACCCAGACGTGCAACGTCGGGCGAGGCATTTCAAAGCATGTGGGTGTGGCTACGACTCAAGTTAATTGCTGATGTAGGGATTATCGGTTTGCCCAATGCGGGTAAATCAACCTTCTTGCGAACTGTGAGTGGAGCAAAACCCAAGGTTGCTGATTATCCGTTTACAACATTGCACCCCCAATTAGGTGTTGTGCGCATGAATTATGATGAGTTTGTTATTGCTGACATTCCGGGCTTGATAGAGGGAGCGCATCAGGGTGTTGGCCTTGGGACGCGCTTTTTAGGGCACATTGAAAGATGTCGTGTGCTGTTGCATGTTATCGATGCCTCTGCAGAAGATGTGGTGCAATCTTATCAAACCATTCGTCATGAAATTTCATCCTATGGTTTTGATCTTGAGAAAAAGGACGAAATCATTGTTTTTAATAAAGTTGATTTGCTATCACAGGCTGATGTGCTTGATAAAATAAAAGAACTAGCCGAGCATACATCAGCCGAGATTTTACCCCTAAGTACAAAGACAAATAAGGGAGTAGAAGCTGTCTTGAAAAAACTATTGGAATACAAAAATAAGTAAGAGGAAGACTATGTCGATATCATCGGAACAATTAAAAAATATTATTGAAAAAATTGAACGCCTTGAAGAAGAAAAAGCCACTATTTCAACGGACATCCGTGAAGTCTATGCCGAGGCAAAATCGGTTGGATATGATACTAAAACTATTCGTCAAATCATTAAAATTCGTAAAATGGATCAAGATGATTTTCAAGAGCAAGAAGCACTGTTGGATACATATATGAATGCGCTTAAAATGAGAGTGGGTAATGGAGATGATAGTAACTAGAAATACATTTTCAATTTGTGCTTAAATACATTCGTTAGAACAAAACAACTAAGGCTGCGCCTTTGTAATATGCTGGTTTTTATCACCGTCTATAAGTCATTTTTTGTATCATTAAATCCTGGGACTTTCTTTTTATATTACCAAGCAAATCATTAGTAGGTTTACATATGACATCTCATAGTAGTCTATGGTTGACAGTACTTTTATAAAATGTTCCACTATATTTAATAGTAAAGAAAGGAAATGGCATGAATAAGTTAAGTATGATAGCTTTAGCTGGAACTGTTTTGTTAAGCGGTCAAACCCTAGCTAAGACGTCTTTGTCAACGTCTGAACCTAACTTGGCTCAATACAGCTATGCAAGTCTTAAGCCAAGCGCATGCGCAGACAGTATGTCTATGTTCACATTAAAAGAGATGTACTTAATTCTTTTTAACTCTGATTACGTAGAAAGGGCAGAAAACAAAAACTTCCAAAAATGTTTGCGTATTTTTGCTAACAAGGCTGAGAAAGTTAAAATGTCTAGTAGTGACAAAAACGAGCTTGTTAAAAGTTTGAAGTATATTAATAAGAACCTTCTAAAAGATGATACCACAGGTGATAAGGTCCTTCTTTCTGGCATTAATAAAATTCTTGCTTTAATAGCCCGTTACGTTGCAGATGGAATGCCAACTCATCACAAGCAAGTTGAAAAATATGTAACGGAAATTAATTCAAACGAGGGTCGTTTGATGCGAAAAGTTCATGTTGAAGAAGCCATTGAACTGTTCAGAACATTGTTTGTTTTGCAAGACGGTGACAAGGTAGTGCTAAAAGACGCCCATAATCTTCAGCAAGCATATCAAGCATGGAACAGTGCAACACAGCAAGTAGGTCGTGAACTGGGTCATGCTTTCCATACTGGCAGATCTTACAAGGTTCCTTCAAAGCAGTAGTTTATTAACAAAAATATACTACAAAAAGGGGGCAGAGAATTCTTTTATCTGCCCTTTTTTTTGTGTCTTACTGGCAATTAAATGTTGTGATTATTTTAAAAGTAAAAGTGGCGCGCCCGGGAGGATTCGAACCCCCGACCTTAAGCTTAGAAGGCTTCTGCTCTATCCACTGAGCTACGGGCGCATAAGATAAAACGTAACTTACGAGACAAATCTGTATTTTTCCAGCTTTTTTTTATGCGTTTTCGTCAACTTCTGGATGTTTTGGTTTGTGCTCTGATGGCCAAGGATCGGAGACATCTTTTAGACGAACATGAAGATTGCTGCATTTAAGTATGATTTTTGCATCATCCGAGAAGTGACAAACAACGTTTCCACTACTTTGCATTATTACACCAAGAAGGTTATGATGCACTTCGGAATCTTTTGGATTTATTTTTTCAAAACAAACATTTGTAACATTATCAAACACCACAAGAGCAAAAACTCGTTCGTATTCATCGTAGGGATCTGGTGTGCTGGTTAACTCCCAACGAAAGCGATTAGCTAAAAATGAAAGTTGATTAGCCCCTTTGTCATGCTTAATTGTTTTATTTGTGATGATGCTATCTTGCAGAAGAGTTGAAATAACTTTTAAATCTTCAGGGTCTTTGGCAATAAGCTTCAGCGGTTTATAGACGTAATCAGCTGGAAAAGGCAATTGTGACATGAAGAACCTGAACTTTGTTATTATTCAAGATATCACGATTCAAAGTTAATTCAAATAGTTGGCATGCGGCATGCTGGTATAAATTATTCCCTTGTTTTTAATCAGTTCTGAAATTAGCATTAACATGTACTTTGAGAGGAGGCAGATTTGCGCCATTTTTTATTCCTTTGTTTTTTAACATTTTTTTGTTTGCGTATTGATGCAAGTTGTAGTTTGGATTTACGGGATTACATTGCTGAAGCTCAAGATCAGTCTTCATGTGCTGAGCACTTTTTAGCAGACCTAAGACGTGGCCCACAAAGCAAAACCCTTTTGGAACTGGCGCTTTTAGAAGATAAAGCCGATCGGAATATTGTTATGGGTTTGCTGGTTTTGGCAACGAAGGGCGTTAGTTATAATACAACTATTAATACTGCTGAGCAGGAATTTTCAGATGAGATTGACGCCGTAAACAAAAAAACAAAAAAAACCAGTGATGCGTATGTCTTAAAGCAGTTCTTTGCTGCCGTTAAAGGCAAATATGCTGAAAACACCAAACTATCAGTCTTAGCACGCAAAATTAAATTCAGACAGCCACGGCAACAGCGTGTGACTAAACAGGTTGAAATTGACTTTGATAAGCTGAAAGCTGCGCCATGCATGAAAAATTTGGATGCAACTGTTATGCGGATGTTGGCTGGTGATAAAGAGGCTGTAGTATGCGCAGTACAATTTCGTAGCGCTTTAAATACGCCACAAAAGAAAAATCCAATTGTTAAAGCTTATAATACAAAAGCTGAAAAACTTGAGGGCCGAGTTTATAAAGTGGATGCTGATTTAGCGCCGCATAAAAGCAGTAAGGCCAGAGATGGCCAAGTGGAGATGAGCTATAAAGGTGTTATTCAGGGGGTGATAAAGCACGTGGCTGCGCAGCAGAAGTTTTCTAATCTGCGCATTGCGCGGGTGTTGCAGGTACAGGGGCTTGATGTGCAAAACTTGCCCACTTGGGATGCAGAAGTTGAAACATCGTCTGATTTTGATGACGCTTCACGAAAACGGCAGAGAGATAAAGAATCGCTTGATACAGACGGACCATCTGCAAAAAAGGCTCATATTGATTTAACATCTGAGCAGGTTAAAGAAATTCAACGTGTTGTGAGTCCACCAAATCCTGGGCAACAGCCGCAAAAAATTTGGATACATCCAGCTGTGGTTGAATTTTTGAAAAACCTAAACAGACAACTGCCCAAACAGGTTGTTATGCCGCATGATCCAAAATCTGGGGCTTTGGTCCCGTATCGAGGCAAGGGCCAGGAAAAAGCGCATCCTAAACCAGTTGTTGTTCAAGTGAATTTACCAAAAGAATTTATGGTTAAACACTTTGGTAAGCCTGAACCAGCTAAAGAGAAAACAGCTGAGGAGAGGGGACTGGCAATAGTGCCCTATAAGCCAGAACAAAATGTTAGAAGCTTAACCTTTACTCTGCCCGCAGGAGACATTGGTAAATTTCGGAATGCTTTGGGTAAAGTTCTCACAAAAAGACCTTTAAGTGCACGTGAGGACTCTTTCATGCGCGGATTATTAAAAAAAGTTATAGTGCTACCAGCAGAACCAAAACCATTGTTGGCTTTGCCGGCGCCTAAACCTGAGCGAAAAATGATGAACCCAGCCTTACAAGATGAAATTAGAGGGTTTGATAAAGCAACTTTGAAAAAAGTAGAGATCAAAGTCACGCAAGCACAAGTTGGTAAAATTGTAGATTTTGTAAAACAGCCCAATCCCAAAAAGGGGGTTGCAAAACTGGACCCTGAAGTGGCTAAATTTCTGCGTACGCTAGCCTTTAGATTACCGAAAGCCCCTGAACCCGCTAAACCGCAAGACAATAAGAATCATTTAGCAATTGTGCCACATACTGGTGGTCAGTATGTGCAGCCGGTTATGGTTCATGTTCAGCTTCCAAAAGAGGTTGCCAAAAAACATCTGATGAAACAGGAGGCTGAAAAATCAAAAACAGCAGAAGAAATGGGCTTGGCGTTGGTTCCCTATCAAGGGAATATAAAGTCAATGACTGCTAGAGAGCCTCAAGGAGTGGTTTTATCACCGGCTATATTGGATGGATTAAAAGGGGCGTTTGGAAAAATTAAAATGAATAAGCCATTACTGCCAGCTGAGACGAGGGAAATTAAAGGTTTATTGCGGGCCTTAGTTGTTTTGCCGCCTGTTGAGGCTAGGCCAATGTTGGCGCTGCCGGCGCCAAAACCTGAGCGAAAAGTAATGAATCCAGCCTTGCAAAAACAAATCAAAGGATTTGATAAAGACAGCTTGAAAAAGCCAGGCGTTGAGTTTGAAGATCAAGATGATTGGTTTGCAAGGCCAGGCCTTTCTAACGCTCCCTCTGTTTGTAAAGAAACAACTGTTCTGGGTATTTTAACGGAAATGGATTTTGGCGAATTGGCGTGCGCAGAGATGGCGAAACAACAATGGCAAAGCAATACAGGTGTTATTGGCGCCTGGAAGCCCACTTTAACAGATCGTCAAAAGTCTGCTGTAGGTCGGGTGATTGATGATCATTTAAGCCGTTTAAAAAATGGCAAGAAATCAGGCAAGGTTCAACCCGGCGATGAGAATGTATTTAATAACCTTTTAGCGCGGCTAAATATCCCACAGAAGGTGCAGAGAGAAGAAGGCGGCCAATATTATACAGAGGCTGAGCTTGATGAAATCTCGAAAAGGGCTAAATCTAAAAAGAGAGTAGCACCCCAAAACCTACAAGGTGATGAAGAAGAGGAAAATGCAATACAAGAGCTTCAAGAACGTACACGGCAGGTTGAAAAAGACTGCGGTATGAACTATCAGGGAACGCTTTATATATTGAGGTCTAAATTATTTAGTCAAGAACAAAGAAAAAGATGTGCAGGGTTATCATTAAGTGCTTTGCAAAACAAACGTAAGGGAGATTTTTTCACTCAAATAAATGATCTAAATACTTCTGGCACAGTAGGACAAAAGCGTAAGCTTCGGCAGTTTCTTGAAACATTGAATGAAATGACTGAAGGGAAAATGCCAGAGAGAATAATAGATCCACTAGCTAAATAATATCGAGTGATCTTTATGCGATTTGTTGCTTTACTTTTTCTAGTTCAGGCAGCTTATGCAAATATTCAAAATTATACAGCAGGAAAGATTATATCGGCCGCAAGGAGTCAACTTGGTGTCACGACTAGTTATGATCCATCCTATAAAAGATTGCCTTGTCCAATGGGCGATGTTCCAATAGAAACGGGTGTGTGCTCTGATGTTGTTATCCGTGCATTCCGGGCTTGCTGTGGGTATGATTTGCAAAAATTAGTTCATGAAGACATGAAGGAAAACTGGTCAGCTTATCCAAAACTTTGGGGGTTGAAAAAGCCTGACAAAAACATTGATCACCGCCGTGTGCCAAACCTTATGACATTTTTTAAAAGACATGGCTATGAGTTACGGGATGCGGTAGAGTTTAAACCAGGAGATATTGTAGTCTGGGATATTTCTGCCGATGATAAGTCAGCGCCCTTAAAGCATATTGGAGTTGTGAGTGAAGTTGATGCTGATAAGGTTAGGGTTGTTCATAACATTGGCTATGGGGCTGTTGAAGAAAATTTGGCCATGCTTTTTAGTGGAGATAATGCCCCATGGAAAATTATAGGGCATTATCGGTTTGATAAGCAGCGCTCAGAGATTTAAAGAGTTTTATAACTTACAAAAGCTCGTAGGTTAAATGACTAACAACACGAATCTTTTTCGTAATTGAAGCTTCTTCTGGATCGTTGCTGCTGATTGGGTTTTGTATAGAAAAGTTGCCCTGATCAGCATTGATTATGCTGCCAACTTTTGCGCCGGCATCTTGCGCAAGTTTTGAGGCCATGTTTCGCGCACTCTGCACGGCTTCAGCCAAAAGTTCGGGCCGGTATTTATCAAATGCTGTTAAAATATAACGTGGGTTTGCTTCTTGGCGTACATTGTAATTATGATCATTTTTTCCAGCAATAATAATTCCTTTATCTAACAGTGCTGTTGTATTTTTTGATGCAGAGGCAATTTTTTCAACATTAGTGGACTGAACAGTAACCTTCGAAGAAATAACATGCGTTGTTTTTGTTGTTATATCTTTGTGGCGCTTGTCATCATAAAAACTTTCTTTTTTTGTTGATGGCACAGGAGGGCTAAAGGAAAAATCGTTTTCAGTAAAACCTTGTTCTTTTAAGAATTGGCGAAGAGATTCTGAGTCTTGATGGAATTTTTTTCGCGCTTCTTCGAAAGTATTGCCCTCTGATTCAAAAGAAATACTCCAAAAAGCTTGATCCGCTTTAATTGTTCGCTCACCAAGTCCTTTGACATTTACGGATTTATTGTGCCCTGAATTAAAGAAAATTAGGCCATTAGAAATAAAGTAACCAAAAGTCACCACAGCAGCTGAAAATATAAGTGTGTTGAATGTTTTATTGTCAAACATGTTTTACCTTGAATTGTTTATTAGACTGATCTTAATATGTTTGTGAGAGTGAAGCAATACAACTTGAATAAGCTTTTCTCTTGCATATATCTGATGTAAATGATAAGCAAAATCTCGAACACAATATGCGGGTGTGGTGGAATTGGCAGACACGCTAGATTTAGGTTCTAGTGACGCAAGTCGTGGGGGTTCAAGTCCCTCCACCCGTACCACAAATTCTTTAGGTAGCGCTCAGCTTTGAAAAATCATTAAAACGTAAGGTAGCACAATTATGGATATTAAGCTTTCTCACCAAGATCAGCTCGAAAATACTTTTGACATTACAATACCAGCCTCACTTATCGCAGAGAGGATTGATGCGCACTTAGCAGAGGCAGCTAAGACAACCACGGTGGCGGGTTTCAGGCCAGGTAAAGTACCTCTAACTGTTATGAAACAAAAATATGGTGATGTTGCTCTTGAAAAAACCATGGATAAGTTGCTTCAAGAAGCTGTAAAAAAGGCGCTAGCAGATCACAAAATCAACCCTGCAATGCAACCAAAGATTGACGCTGGCTCTTATGAAGACGGTAAAGATTTTAAATTTAAAATGACTGTCGAATCACTGCCTGAAATTAATGATGTTGATGTGAAAAAATTAAAAGTTCAACGTTTGGATGTGCAAGTCGGAGATGAGAAAGTTACCGAAGTTTTAGACCTCGCTTGTAGTGAAATGGGCACAAAAGAACCTCTGAAAACACAGCGTGCTGCTAAAAAAGGTGATTTTGTCAAAATTGATTTTGATGGATTTGTCGATGGTAAGGCCTTGGATAATGGTAAAGCAACTGATTTTGAGCTGGAGCTTGGGAGCAAGTCTTTGATCGATGGTTTTGAAGAAGGCTTGATTGGCGTAAAACCCGGCGAAAAAGTAACGCTAAACCTGGCTTTTCCAGAGGGGTATCATGAAGAAAGCTTATCGGGTAAGCCTGTTGTTTTTGAGGTGACTTTAAAATCTATACTTGAAAAAAAGCCGGCTGAGCTAAATGATACACTGGCTAAAAAATATGGTTACGACTCTGTCCAGGCAATGAAAGATGGTTTTAAAGCGCGTTTGAAAGAAGACTACCAGCGCTTTGCGCGGGATGTTGAAAAGCATGATTTGCTTGAACAATTAGATAAACTAATGACAATTCAATTGCCAAAGCAAATGGTAGAAGCAGAATTCGATGTAATTTGTACTGAGTTGCAAAACCAAAAAGCCTCTGCTGAGAAAATGACAAAAGAAGAAAAAGAAAAACTTCGGGCTGAGTATTATCCGAAAGCTGAAAGGCGGGTAAAGCTGGGGCTTATTTTGTCTAATACTGCACGCAAAAGAAATATTGTTGTGAGCCCACAAGAGCTTGAACAAGCTGTAATGGAAAAAGCACGTTCATATGCAGGTCAAGAGCAGATTGTGATTAATTATTATAACAAAAATCCAGAGGCTGTGAACATGTTGAGAGCGCCTATTATTGAGGAAAAAGTGATTGACAGTTTGTTAGCCGAGTTTGAAGATAAGCCAAAGGCTGTCACAATTGATGAGTTGAAAAAAATGGTTGACCAACGCCAAAGCGCTTAACTTAAAACTTATATAGAGGAAAGTATAATGACGATTGATGCATTTGAAAAACATATGAGCACTTTGGTGCCAATGGTTGTTGAACAAACAAGCCGTGGAGAGCGTTCTTATGATATATACTCGCGCCTTTTAAAAGAGCGGATTATCTTTATTGTTGGTCCCATTGATGATGCTGTTGCAAGTCTTGTATGTGCACAAATGCTCTTTTTAGAATCAGAAAATCCTAACAAGGATATTTACATGTACATCAATTCACCAGGGGGGGTGGTTCATTCTGCGTTGGGGATGTATGATACAATGAATTATATCCGCCCAGATGTGGCAACTTTATGTTTTGGATTAGCAGCTTCAGCTGGATCGCTTTTGTTGGGAGCTGGCGCAAAAGGCAAGCGATTTGTTTTACCACATGCACGGATTATGACCCATCAACCTCATGGTGGTGGATATCGCGGTCAAACAACTGATGTTGAAATCCATGCAAAAGAAATGGTTGAGCAGAAAAATATTCTTAACCGGATTTATCATGAATTAACTGGTAAGCCCTTAGAAGAGATTAAAACGGTTATGGAACGGGATCGTTTTATGAGTCCAGAAGAGGCTAAAGAGTTTGGTCTGGTTGATCAAATTGTGACAAAGCGCCCTAAAGTTTCTCTGAATAAATCTTAGGTTGCAAAAATAACCGTTATTGCTTGGCTCGCGTTGATAGTTCAGGTAAGCTTAGATCGATATGATTAAGGTGTAAAAATATGACATCTAAAAAAGATTCTGAAGATTCAAAGGTTTTATACTGCTCTTTCTGCGGCAAAAGCCAAAATGAAGTTAAAAAGCTTATTGCAGGTCCGTCTGTTTTTATTTGTGATGAATGTGTGGAACTTTGTGAAGATATCATCAAAGAGGAAGCCAAAGAGTCATTTAAAGATCCGACAAAGGTGCCAGCGCCAAGTGATATTTGCCAAGTTCTTGATTCATATGTAATTGGCCAACAGCATGCAAAGCGTATCCTCTCGGTTGCTGTTCATAACCACTATAAGCGCCTGGCGCAGGGTGGCGGTAAAGATGCTGTTGAGCTTTCGAAGTCGAACGTTTTGCTAATAGGCCCAACAGGTTGTGGAAAGACATTATTAGCACAAACCTTGGCGCGCATTATTGATGTTCCATTTGCTATCGCGGATGCTACGACGTTGACTGAAGCTGGGTATGTGGGCGAAGACGTTGAGAATATTATTCTTAAGCTTTTACAAGCCGCTGATTACGATGTTGAAAAAGCACAGCGTGGCATTGTTTACATTGATGAAGTTGATAAAATTACCCGTAAAACAGACAATCCATCCATCACACGCGATGTTTCAGGAGAAGGTGTACAACAGGCGCTCCTTAAAGTTATGGAGGGTACGGTTGCCTCTGTGCCGCCTCAAGGCGGACGAAAACATCCACAACAAGAGTTTTTACAGGTTGATACCACAAACATTCTTTTCATTTGTGGTGGGGCATTTGCCGGATTGGAAAAGATTATTGCCCAACGTGGTAAGGAATCATCGATAGGCTTTGGCGCAGAGGTGAATCGTCCTGAGGATCGCAAAACAGGTGAAATTTTGAAAAATGTTGAACCTGAAGATATGCTTAAATTTGGCTTGATTCCTGAATTTGTTGGCCGACTTCCAATCATTGCGACCCTTGAAGATTTGGACGAAAAAGCATTAATTACAATTCTAACAGATCCAAAAAACTCTCTTGTGAAGCAGTATCAAGCTTTGTTTGCCATGGAAAATGTTGAGCTGTCTTTTACAGATGCAGCGCTTCATTACATTGCCCAGCAGGCTTTGAAGCGTAAAACAGGTGCGCGTGGATTGCGTTCGATTTTAGAAGCATGCTTGTTGGATTTAATGTACGAACTGCCAGATTATGAAGGGATTGAGAAAATCTCAATTGATGTTCAAGATGTGAAAGATCCAAATGTTGCTCGATTGCTGCGGGGTGCTCAGAAAAAAGCCATCTCTTCTGAAAAGGAGTCGGCTTAAGCTATGATTGATGAAAAAGTTTTTGATCAATCTTTGCCTCTTATTCCACTAAGAGATACTGTTGTTTTTCCGCATATGGTGATGACACTTTTTGTGGGGCGTGAAGCTTCTGTTCATGCTGTTGAGCATGCGCTAGAAACTGGTAATAAGCTTTTCCTTGTTCTGCAAAAAAAACCAGAAGATGAAAATCCAGATATAAGTTTGAAGGATTTACATGATGTGGGCGTGATTGCAACCATTCATCAGGTGATTCATTTGCCTGATGGGACGCTAAAAGTATTGGTTGAAGGTGAAGAAAGAGCGCAAGTCACAGGGTTTGAGAAAAAAGCAGGTTTGGGTTTTGCTTCATTACAACCTTACGGTGAGTCTGAGCAATCCATACCGATGACTTTGCTTGATTCCCTGGTGCAAAACTTTCTGACGTATGCAAATTACAATAAGCGGATCTCGCCCGATTTTATTGCTATGGTAAGCAAAGAGAAGGATCCTGTTAAGCTTATTGACTTAATAACCTCAAAAACGACAGTTGATTTGGATGTTCAACAAGAGCTTTTGGCGATGCCCGGGCATTTGCAACGCCTGGAAAAACTTTTATCAGCCATACTGGTTGAGTTGGATGCTATGAAGGTTGAAGAACGTGTGCATCGAAAAGTAAAGAAAGAATTGGAAAAGAAGCACCGTGAATACTACTTGAATGAGCAGATGAAGGCTATTCAAAAGGAATTGAGTCAGCAAGATGGCGGCGAAGAGGGGAATGAGCTTCAAGAATTGAAAGCTAAACTCGCCAAGAAAAAGCTGACAAAAGAAGCACGCCAAAAAACAGATGCTGAATTAAGAAAACTCAGTCAGATGAATCCAATGTCTTCTGAGGCGTCTATTATCCGCGGATATTTAGAGTGGTTTATTGATATTCCATGGAGTGAGCCTTCAAAGCTATCTTTTGATTTGGATAAAGCACTAAAAATACTAGATCGAGACCATCATGGCCTGGCCAAGGTTAAAGAGCGAATTTTGGATTTATTGGCTGTGCAGAAGCGTTTGAAAAAAGCAGCCGGCCAGGTGATTTGTTTTGTTGGTCCTCCAGGGGTTGGAAAAACATCACTCGGTCGATCGATTGCTGAAGCAACTGGCCGTGAGTTCTTGAAGATTTCTTTAGGTGGCGTGCGGGATGAGGCTGAAATAAGAGGCCATCGTCGCACGTACATTGGTGCTATGCCAGGACGTTTGATCCAGGGAATGAAGAAAGTTAAGAAATCAAATCCCCTTATTCTCCTTGATGAGATTGATAAAATGGGATCTGATTGGCGCGGCGATCCAACATCGGCTTTGTTAGAAGTTTTGGACCCAAGCCAAAACAAAGAATTTAACGATCATTATCTTGAAGTTGATTATGATTTGTCCCAGGTTCTGTTTATTGCAACAGCAAACTCTTATGACATTCCAAGACCGCTTTTGGATCGAATGGAGATAATCCCCCTTTCAGGGTATACGGAAGAAGAAAAACTGGCAATTGCGCAAGGACATCTTATTAAAAAAGTTCGTGAACGCACTGGATTGTCTGCTCAAGAATTTTCTCTGAAAAAAGAAATCATTGAATTGTTGATTCGTCATTATACGCGCGAATCAGGTGTACGTGGATTAGAAAGAGAGCTTTCTGCACTAGCACGTAAGTCATTACGTGAGATATATGATCAGCAGAAAACCAAACATACTCTTACAAAAGCACACCTTGAAAAATATCTTGGCCCACAAAAGTATACCTTTGAATCAGCATCTCAAAAAGCCCTTGTGGGTGTAACATCTGGGTTGTCTTGGTCGGAAGTTGGTGGCGATATGTTGCCAATCGAGGCTGCGATCAGCTATGGGAAAGGTAAAATCAACCTTACTGGTAAGCTTGGTGAGGTGATGCAAGAGTCTATTAAGACGTCCCTCAGCTTTATTCGTTCTTCGGCTGAGAAGTACGGCCTTGAGCCACAAATGTTCTTACAGCATGATATTCACGTTCATGCGCCGGCGGGTGCAACACCAAAAGATGGACCTTCTGCCGGCATTGCCATTACTACCTCTCTGGTTTCTGTTTTTTCTGAAATTCCAGTAAGGCATGATGTAGCTATGACGGGGGAGATAAGCCTTATTGGACGGGTTTTACCAATAGGTGGATTAAAGGAAAAACTTCTTGCTGCTGTTCGTGGTCAAGTTAAGAAGGTTCTTATTCCATATGAGAATAAAAAAGACTTAGCTGAAATTCCTGAGAACGTTAAAAGTGCTATTGATATTATTCCAGTAAAGCATTTTGATGAAGTGTTAAAACATGCTTTGGTGCAAATGCCAAAACCCGTTGAAAAAGTAAACCTGTATCAGCGTGCAAAAGATATAGCTGTTGCTGATGATTTGATAACATCATCAGATAAACGACAGGGTGTTTCGATCTGATCAATGGTTTGCGAACCAATATATCAGATTAATTTAAGCGCTTATTGTGTAAGCAAATGCTATTTTAGGGAGGGAAGAGTATGATTAGGAATAAATTAATTATTATTACTATACTTTTTAGCCAGGTAATAGCAATATCTGATATTCGAGCAAACCTTGTGGTTGACATTTTGACAGCCACAAGCACTGTGCCAAATCAGATTCTTAATGCTGCTAAAAAGCTAATTCGTAAAAAAGGATTTATTGCACGCACTGATCCAGATATAAAACCAAAAAAGCCAACACCTTTTTCGATTTACATGAACGATGATGAAGCGCGTTTTAGGCACTTTTTAAATAGTGCTTTGAATGACTCCCATGTCGTTTGGGCAGCTAGAGGTGGGTATGGTTCACAGGCTGTTTTAAGAAAATTTTCCAGACATGATGCCCACTTAGAAAAGCGGCCTCCAAGGAAAATTCTTGTCGGTTATAGTGATGTGACGGCTTTAGGCTTGTTTATGGCGCATCATCATGACTGGTATTTTATTCATGGGCCCATGCTTATGCCAAGCGAAGAACTGCATCCAATTCGGCATCGTTTAACTGGGTCTAAGGTGAATTACAAGGCCTCTCTTAAACCTATTATTAAAATCCTTAAAAAACAGAGCGAAGATAAATTAACCTACACGTTAAAGCCAATAAATAAAGTTGCCAAAAAAGATAATGTGATGATATCAGGCCCGGTAGTTGGAGGTAATATTAGCGTTTTGGCCAGAAATATTAATGGGGTTTTAAAAGATATCTCTTTTGATAATGCAATTCTGTTCATAGAAGATGTGAATGAACCGGCGATTGTTTTAAGAGAAAAGCTGGAAGGTCTTTTTGATACAGGGAGATTTAATAAAATAAAAGCGATTATATTTGGTGATGTATCCTTGAAAGGTGGAAGCAAAAGAGAGGACTTAAAAACTTTCTATAAGCTGATCAATACTTATGTGCAGCAATATATTGGTAAAAACATTCCCATATATGAGCAAAAACGCTTTGGACATGGGGATTACAATGACGCTTTACCTATGTATCAACCAAGCAAGATAATACGCGAAAAGGGGCATAGCTTGCTAGAAATAGATCTTCGTAATTTGAATAGGCTTAAGGCTTAATTCACCTCTGATTTTTATCAGTTCAAGTTGATTAACGACGGATAATCTCTAAATCAAATTTTTGTGCCATGCTGATGAGATGCTCAATGATTTCATCTTGAATGTTTTCATACTCAGCCCAATCTGTCGTTTTGGTGAAGGCGTATATTTGTAGGGGAAGATAACCGTATGAGTTTGCCTCAAGCAAACGTACAAGTGTTGTGAACCCTTCGCTATGAATGCGATCATCTTCGGCTAGATAATTTAAAGCGTAATGTCGAAAGGCGCCAAGATTTGTATGTTTCTCGGGTTTTTTTGAAGCTATTTTAATGTATTGCTCAAGTTCAGGTAGTGATTTATATTCCTCAAGCTTTTCTGGTGTTAGAGCAACAACTTTGTTTGTATCAAGCAAAAGAGTGGGGGTGAAGCGTCTGCCACCTGATTCCTCCATGCCAGCCCAATTTTTTACCACGTTATTAACGATCTTAACAGGAGGGACAGTTGATATGGTTTTATCAAAATTTTCTATGGTAATAATACTAAGGGAAATATCTTTTACAGTTCCGCTAATCTTCTCACTTGGAATTTCAATCCAATCTCCAACTTTCATAATGTTTAGAGAAGAAATTTGAAAATTTGCAGCAAAGGACATGATGGCGTCTTTAAAGACAAGCATGGTGATACCACTGGCAAAACCAAGACCGGCTAAAAGAGCACTTGGTGATTTGCCGAGAATTGTTGATACAGCAAGAATCGCTAAGATACCAAATAAAACCATTTTAAAGGTTTGAGTGTACGTGCTTATGGGCCAACGTTTGCTAATGGGCTTTGTTTTGTAAACCTTTTCACCAACATGGATAAAGGTATTAATTAACATAGCTATTTTAAAGTAGAGATAAACGTATAGGGCTTTACTAAAAACAGACCATAAACTTTTATAGTATGGATTATGGACTTCATCTAAAAAGATCGGTGTGATGGTAAACAACACAAAAATAGGAATAAAAGAAAATATTTTTTGAACACCATGATAACGAGCCATGAAAGAGGCGCTAACGGCGGGGTGATTCTTAAGATGCCGCTCTATGCGTTTAACAAAAAGAAATGAAAGAACTTTATGAACTAGGAAGGCAAAAATAAAGATGCTTAATAAGCAAAGAAAAGTTGCAGCAGGTATTGCTAGGGCTTTTGAGACACCAAAGTTAGTTAGGTAACTGAGTAATAAACTGTACATATATAGCCTAATAAAAGTGGATTTTAGTATCAGGGCTTAGGAATGATCTGTCAAGGTAGACCCATGAAGAAAAAACTAGTTATTTGTACTTACTAGTGATTCAGCATAGGATTTTGCATCAAACTGATTTAGGTCCTCTAAAGATTCACCAACGCCTATTGCATATATTGGTATATCAATTTGATCCGCTATTTGGACCAGAATACCCCCTTTAGCTGTGCCATCTAGCTTGGTCATGATCAAACCAGTGATGGGAACAGTTTTTTGAAACTCTTGAACTTGATTGAGGGCGTTTTGGCCTGTTGTGCCGTCTAAAACAAGGAGGGATTGATGAGGGAGATTAGGGTCAAGCTTTTTAAGCACACGGCTGATTTTCTCAAGCTCAGCCATGAGCGATGAATTGTTTTGAAGGCGGCCAGCTGTGTCAATTATAAGGATGTCTGTATTGTCTTTTTTAGCCTGTTGGTAGGCTTCATAAACTATGCCAGCTGCATCTGCGCCGGGTGATTTTTTATAGATGGGGATGGATAAGCGGTCAGCCCAGGTGGACAACTGATCTATAGCAGCAGCCCTAAACGTATCAGCTGCAGCGATTAAGATGCTTTTGCCTTGATCTTTCCAGGTATGGCAAAGTTTGGCGATTGACGTGGTTTTACCGCTACCATTAACACCAACCATTAATATGACTTGTGGTGTGTTATTGAAATCTAGCACCAGGTGTTTTTCACGCTTTTTAACAATTGATTCAATTTCTGAGGCAAGGAAGTTATGAATTTCTTCCTCTGATACATCTTTACCAAATCTGGTTTTTTTTAGGTTTTGGGATATTTTTTGAGCCGTTGTAATGCCCATATCACTTTCTATCAACATATCTTCAAAAGCTTCTAAGGATTCCTCATCCAGTTTTTTCTTGGTGAAAATCTGGCTAATATTGTCGGTAATCTTGGACGAAGATTTTTTGAAAGCTGTATTAAGTTTTTTGAACCAGTTCATTTGCGGGCCTTAATGATTTTTGCTGGGCGTTCCATAAAGAAGTTGATCATCTGCAGACTCTATCAGGACTGAGATCAATTGACCAGGCTCTGCTGTGGTTGATAAATGAACAGGCATAAAGTTTTCAGCCCGGGCTCTTTGATCGGATTCGACCAAAACTGTTACTTCTTTACCAACCATTTTCTTGAAGTTTTTCGTTTGATTTGTTTGAGCAGCCGTGCGTAGCTGTTTGGCTCGCTCTTTAATGATAGGCCGATCAACTTGCGGCATGCGGGCTGCTGGCGTGCCGGGGCGAGGGGAGTAAGGAAAAATATGGCAAAATGTTAAATCACAGTCTTCGATGATATCTAGGGTATTTTGAAACATATCTTCAGTTTCAGTTGGGAAGCCAGCAATGATATCAGCCCCAAAAATAACATCCGGCCGGGCTTGACGCGCTTTCTGGCAAAACTTCAGAAGATCTGGACGCAGATGGCGACGCTTCATGCGTTTTAAAATAAGATCATCGCCAGCTTGTAGACTGATGTGAAGGTGGGGCATGAGCCTTTTTTCTGTGGCCAGGAGTTTGAAAACATCTTCATCAATTTCGACTGGATCAACAGAAGAAAGACGGAGGCGCGGTAGTTCTGGAATATGGGCCAGAAGCCGGCGCATCATTTGGCCCAGAGTGGGTTTGCCAGGCAAATCATGACCATAGGATGTAATATCAACACCGGTTAAAACAACCTCTTTAAACCCTTGATTGACATAAGTTTGCACCTGTTTGAAAAGGTGGCCCATCGGTACGCTGCGGCTATTACCACGACCAAAAGGAATGGTACAAAATGTACAGCGATGATCACAACCATTCTGCACCTCGAGATAAACACGGCTTTGGCCTTCAACTTGTGGGACAATATCAACTTCTGCATCTGTAACAGTCATGATATCTGAAACGTCCATACGGGGCGCTGATACTTCATTTAGTTTTGTAAAGGTAGCTGCTTTAAGCTTTTCTTGGTTGCCAATAATATGATCGACTTCGGACATATTAGCATAGGTTTCAGGTTGTATCTGTGCACTGCAGCCGGTGACAATGATCTTTTTATGAGGGTATTCACGCTTAAGTTTGCGTATGGTTTGCCGGGCTTGGCGCTCAGCCTCTGCAGTAACAGCGCATGTGTTGATAATAACTGTATCTGTGAGATTGGCATCTTTAGCATGGGCTTGCATCAAAGAAGACTCAAAAGTGTTTAACCGACAGCCAAATGTGATAATTTCAGGTTGTTTTGACATGGTTATGACGGATTTTAAGCACTTTTTGAATTGATAGTATGGATACTTGATTAGATGTCAAGATTAATCAAAATGATAAAAAAACAGTTAACTTTTGATCTTGAATATTATTTATTTAGTGCTATATCAAATTCAATTAATTAAAATTTTAAAATGAAGTATTTATATCTATTTTTTATTATAGTAACTGCTATTACTTCTCAGGCAATGTTGCCTCAGGAAGAACAAGCTTTACTTGCGTTGTTGACCCCTGACGAATTTGCCAGAGTAACGGGTGCTATGCCTCAGTCAGCTGTACAAGGATCTGATAATGACTGGGGTCTTACTGAAGAAGAAATGCAAGAAGCGATTAGAGCGGAAGAGCAAAGAGCAGATCAATTGAAACTTGGTGTTTCTGGTGTTGCTGCATATGGATCAGCCGCTGCTGTAAGTAGACCAGCTGCGACAGGCGATCAAAGTAGTGATGCGGCTATAGCGGCTTTGTTGCAGGAAGAGGAACATAAACGACTAATGGAAGACCAATACGCAGCAAGGGCAGCGCGGGTGCGTAAACAACAACTAGAACAAGATGCGGCAATGGCAGCGCGACTGGCTGAAGAGGATCTTGAGGGTTACCGGTTCGGAGCAGCTGCAGCAGCTGGTTCCGCAAAGTCGCATGTTATTGCCGATATTCAGGGCCAAAGAAAGTTTCATGCTGAAATGGCAGATCTGCATAAAGCTTTTAATGCAACAGTTCGGACAAAAATGCCACAAAATGCAGCGGGTGAGTGTGTTATTGATGTGCATGTTTTTAATGGATTTATTAAGTCGACATTTGATCAGTATGTTGCCTTAGATGCAGAAACCTTAAAAACCAAGATTGATTACTCATGGGCATTAATCCATGTTTCTTTGCAGCACTTTTTAACAAAGAATCCTGCCATAAAAGATAAGTTAAACTATGCTGAAGTTTTTATGAATGATCAAGGCAAAAGGTATTTGCAAGGTGGTGCTGTGGATCAGGAGATGGGTCGTTCTTATCCAGAATTGCTCTCTCGTTGTTGGGATTTGATTCTGCGCGGCAATTTTGAAGGGCCTGCGCAAGCGGTTGATTTCAATGGTGAAAAACACCTAGTCAGCGTTGCAGCTATGGAAAAACTTGCTTATGCTTATCACGAAAACACTGCTGAGCAGGGGGGATGTGCTTCTGGTTTTGCTGGGCGGCTTGCGCGCCTTTACATAGAGCTGATGAATATGCTGTACTAATTATCTTGGGTTAAATGGGTTATTTGGAAGTTGGCCCATTTTGCTTTCTAGAGCAGATAAATCAGATTTTTTCATCTTTTTCATTTTCTTCATCATTTTACCCATGGCCTCATGCTGTTTTAAAAGCTTGTTAATTTGTGGCACATCTAAGCCAGAACCCGCGGCGATGCGACGTTTACGTGAGGCGTTGAGCAACTTTGGGTAACGCCTTTCTTGTGGAGTCATGGATTGTATTAATGCAATTTGATGGGTGATTGATTTATCCTCCAAACCAGCTGCGCCAAGCTTATCTTTCATTTTATTGACGCCAGGAATCATAGACATGAGTTTACCCATACCGCCCATATTTTGCATTTGGCGCAACTGATTGGCCAGGTCGTTTAGGTCAAACTTGCCTTTGGCCATTTTCTTGCTGAGCTTTTCTGCCTCTGCCTGGTCAAAAGATTCGGCAGCTTGTTCAACCAAGCTAACCACATCCCCTTTATCAAGAATACGGCCAGCGATGCGCTCGGGATGAAAGACATCGAACTGATCAACTTTCTCGCCCAAGCCAATGAATTTAATCGGGCAACCCGTTGTCATCTTCATGGAAAGCGCTGCACCACCACGGCTATCACCATCAACACGTGTTAGGATAATTCCTGTTAAAGGGAGAGCTTCGTGAAAAGCTTTGGCGCTGTTGACGGCATCTTGTCCCGTCATGCTATCGGCCACCAAAAACGTTTCAATAGGTTGGCTTAAGGATTGTATTTCTTGTGCCTCACGCATCATATCTTGGTCTACGTGGGTTCGCCCCGCTGTATCAAGGATTAGCACATCAAGACCGTCTGATTTGGCTTGCTTGAGGGCCCGTTTAGCTATGTCTAGGGGTTTTTGGCCTGAAATAATCTCAAGAGAAGGGACATTTACTTGATTGGCAAGAATGGCCAATTGTTCCTGTGCTGCTGGACGATAAACGTCAAGGGAGGCCAAGAGGACTTTTTTGTTCTTTTTTTGAGTAAGCCAGCGGGCAAGCTTGGCGGTTGTGGTGGTTTTACCAGCGCCTTGCAAACCAGCCATTAAAATGACAGCTGGAGGCTGCGTGTTTAGGGAAATTTCAGTAGCTTCAGCGCCCAGAAGTTCAACCAATTGGTCATGAACGATTTTGATAACCATTTGCGCAGGCGAAATGCTTTTTAAAACGTTTTGCCCAACGGCTTTTTCTTTGATCTGTTCGATGAATTGTTTGGCAACGGGTAGGGATACGTCTGCCTCAAGTAAAGCAAGGCGCACCTCACGTAAGGCTTTATTAACATCATCTTCTGACAGTGTGCCGCGCCGACTTAGACCGTCAAAAACACTGGATAACTTACTGGTTAAATTTTGAAACATGTGTGAAGATTACCCTTTAGCAACAAGGATAATCAAGAGGTTTTTATTGTTGAAATTTAATCTGATCCACATGTTGACAAGGGCTTTCTCTTCTGATTGCCCATTACATTTGCCGTTTTTTCTATAAGTATATTGGTATGACTTTAAAAAGTCAGGTAACTGATTTTCATTAACTTCTGTTCCAGAACTTTTGTTTAATCTACCACTAAATGTTTTTCTTAGTGGGTTATGTCAAACCTAATTTCCATTTCTAAGCAATCATGATATTGTTTTGTAAATATAACATTTATGATATGACGCATCGTTTTTGGTTTCTACTGTCCCTCTCTCTTATTGGGGTTTTGCTTTATTTTTCTTGGTTTGTTTTGCTGCCCATAACGCTAAGCGCTATCTTGGCGTACCTATTGCTGCCTGCCAAAAAATACTTGTGTGAAAAAGGGGTTCCTAATGGCATGTCAACTTGGTTGGTTTTTGTGCCATTTTTTAGTTTGGTTATGCTGTTTTTTATTATTTTAATTCCTGTTTTCCAAAGGGAGTTGTGGAATTTCATCATGATGCTTCCAGAGTACGGTGAAATGGTGCGTGACCAATTAAACCTCTGGCAGCAACGTCTAATTGATAGCCAGTTTTTGCAAAAATTTTCTGAGTTGAAGATTGATATTAGCTCTTTCATGCCCGATATTATGAGTCTCGTTAAATCTGGATTGCTAAGGGTCTTGCAAAACACATCTCTAATTGCTGATATTTTGATTTATGCAATTTTGGTGCCGCTATTTACTTTTTATTTTTTAAAGGATGCAGACGGTATATTTAAGCGCTTAGGTAAGCTTATTCCGAGGGTTTATAGCAAAGATGCCTTTCGAATTCTGCGAGATATCAATGCGCGTCTGGTGGGGTATATTCGCGGGCAGTTTTTACTGAGTATTGTGTTTAGTTGTTATTATATGAGTTGCCTAGCGGCTATTGGTCTTAAGCATGGACTTGTTTTGGGTTTTTTAACAGGGACATTTTTCTTTGTACCAATTCTAACATTTTATATTAGCTTTATAACAGCGCTTATTATTGGTTATGTGCAGTTTGATCTAACTTTGTCGTTTTGGTTGTTGATTGGGGTTTATATGATTGGACAGATTTTAGAGAACTTTGTTTTGGTTCCGCGGATTATGGGGAACAAAATTGGATTAAGCCCTTTATGGATAATATTGGCCTTATATGTTGGTGGATCCATTTTTGGGATTGTTGGGGTCTTGATATCTATTCCTGTTGCAGCTATCTTGGATGTGTTAATTCGCCATGCCTTAAAAGTTTACTTTCAATCCGCATATTATCGAGCAAAGACTTCTTCTTAAAGTCAATTTTTTACTTGCATCCCTCGGTTAATCGGGTATATTCCAACGCATCCTTGCGATTTTAATCGCTGGAGTGCATGGCCGCTTTAACCGAAAGGACTAGAATGAACTACTACGAAACCGTGTTTATCGCACGTCAAGATTTGTCACCAACTCAAGTTGATGCCCTTATTGATCGTTACAAAAAAATAATGACGGATCACAAAGGTGAGGTTGCTAAAACTGAGTACTGGGGTCTTAAAAAATTTGCCTACTTAATCAATAAAAGTGAGCGTGGACATTATGCTTTGATGAGTATTAAAGCGCCATCTGAGGCAATACAAGAAATGGAGCGTCAGATGCGGTTGAGCGAGGACGTTTTGCGTTATATGACTGTTCGCATGGATGAGTTGGATGCTTCTCCATCTGTTATGATGAAGTATGTTAAAAATAATTATGGTGCTTATGGTCCAACAGGATCTGCAAACACCATTCAAGAGTAAGAGGTTTAACAATGGCTGAAAGAGCACCTGCAAAAAAAACACAAGGTTTCTTTAGACCGCAACGCACTTGTCCTTTTAAAGGTAAGAATGCATCTAAAATTGATTATAAGGATACAAAGCTTTTATCAAAGTTTATTACAGAGCGCGGTCGTATTATGCCCCGTCGTATTACATTTGTTTCAGCTGATAAACAGCGTGAGCTTGCGGCTGCTATTAAACGCGCGCGGTTCTTGGCGCTTATGCCGTATGTTGAAAAATAATAACACCAGAGTGACTGAGAGATAAATTATGAAAGTTGTATTGCTTGAAAAATTGAATAAACGCGGCGCGATTGGTGATGTTGTTGAAGTTGCTGATGGTTTTGCTCGTAACTTTTTGATACCGCAAAACAAAGCATTGCGGGCGACAAAAGAAAACATTGCATACTTTGATGCGCAAAAAGAAAAAATTGTTGCTGAAAACTTACGTTTGAAGTCAGATGCTTCTGAGCGTGTTTCTGCGCTGAATGGTCAGATTTTTCCGGTTATTCGCCAGACAAGTGACCGTGGACAGCTTTATGGATCTGTGACAGCTAAAGATGTTGCAGCAATGATCACTGAAAAGTTCTTTGCTGTTGATAAAAATCAAATTGTTATCAACAAGCCAATTAAAGAAAAGGGTGTGCACACGATTTTTGTTCAACTTCACCCAGAAGTTGTTGCTGAGGTTCAAGTGAGTGTGGCGCCAAGTTTGGTTGAAGCAGAAAAACAGCTGGTTGAAGATGCTGAAGAAGTGTCCGGATCTAAAAAAGAAACTAAGGATTCTGTCGATGAGCTGGTTTCTGGAGATGATGAAGGTGTTTCCGCTGAATCATCTGATGACTCTGTAGAGAATAATTAGGATTAAGTTATGAAAATTGCAAACTCCATTAAAACACTTAAAAGCCGCGATAGAGATTGTCGGGTTGTGAAGCGTCGTGGCCGTACTTATGTTATCAACAAGAAAAAGCCACGTTTTAAAGCAAGGCAGGGTTAAGCTAAGTGAGTGATTGTTCTGTGAAAATAGCATTTACAAGTAAAATGTTAAGAGCTGTTTCGCCGATGCTCATTTCTAATGCTTATATTAATTTAGCCCTAAAGGGCTTGACGAACCAGCGTGGGGCAAATATTATTCCACGCGAAATGATCGAACTATCAATATAAAGGACACTGAATGCCAACCATTAACCAGTTGATTCGTAACCCACGTAAGCGTGATAAAAATAAAAGTAAATCACCAGCGCTTGAAAACTGCCCACAAAAGCGTGGTGTGTGTACACGTGTTAACGTTCAAACCCCTAAGAAGCCTAACTCAGCTCAACGTAAAGTTGCACGTATTCGTTTAACGAATGGTTATGAAGTTACAGGTTACATCCCAGGGGTTGGTCACAATCTTCAAGAGCACTCAGTTGTTTTGATCCGTGGGGGTCGTGTAAAGGATTTGCCAGGTGTTCGTTATCATATTGTTCGTGGTAACTTGGATACCCAAGGCGTTAAAGATCGTAAAGCGGGCCGTTCGAAGTACGGTGCTAAAAAACCTAAATAAGAGTAAGAGAAAAATATGTCACGTCGTAGAGCTGCCGAAAAAAGAGTTGTTAACCCAGATCCAAAATATGGTGATTTGGTTGCATCAAAGTTTATTAATAACATGATGGTTGATGGTAAGAAATCTATTGCCGAAACTATTTTCTACAACGCTTTAGAAGTTATTAGCAAGAAAATTGGCCGTGATGCTATTGAGCTTTTTCACGAAGCGTTGGAAAACGTTAAGCCAAACTTAGAGGTTCGTTCCCGCCGTGTTGGGGGGGCAACATACCAGGTTCCCATGGAAGTTCGGTCTGTGCGTGCGTTGGCTTTAGCTATTCGCTGGATCATTGCCGCAGCCCGTAAGCGTTCAGAAAAAACGATGAAAGATCGTTTGGCTGGTGAAATTTTGGATGCGGTTAATAACCGTGGTGCAGCTGTTAAAAAGCGTGAAGATACCCACAAAATGGCAGAGGCAAACCGTGCGTTCGCTTTGTACCGTTGGTAGTTTTTTTATAATTTTAAGTGATTGAGGCTAGGTTTATATAATGAGTAGTGAAAGACAAGTTCCATTAAAAGACTATCGTAACATTGGGATTATGGCCCATGTTGATGCGGGTAAGACAACAACAACAGAACGTGTGTTGTTTTATACAGGTCGCTCTCACAAGATTGGTGAGGTTCATGACGGTGCTGCAACCATGGACTGGATGGAGCAAGAGCAAGAGCGTGGTATTACCATTACTTCAGCTGCGACAACGTGTTTTTGGAATGATCACCGTATTAACATTATTGATACACCTGGTCACGTTGACTTTACCATTGAAGTTTTACGGTCGCTAAGGGTCCTTGATGGTGCTGTGGCTGTATTTGACAGTGTTGCTGGAGTTGAGCCACAATCTGAAACGGTTTGGCGCCAGGCTGACAAACATAATGTGCCGCGGATTTGTTTTGTGAACAAGATGGATCGAATGGGTGCAAACTTTTATCGCTGTGTTGATATGTTTGTTGATCGATTAGGTGCGAACCCGTTAGTTATTACGCTCCCAATTGGTGCTGAGTCAGATTTTGAAGGTATCATTGACCTTGTGAAAATGAAGGCCATCATATGGGAAGATGAATCTTTGGGTGCAAAGTTTAACATTGTTGATATTCCTGCTGACTATCAAGATAAAGCCAGTGAATACCGTGAAAAGCTTCTTGAGGCGATAGCTGAGCAAGACGACACCGTGATGGAATCCTTTTTTGGCGGTGAGGAAATTTCTGAAGAAACAATCAAGGCATGCCTTAGAAAAGGCACCATTAAAGGTGACTTTGTTCCTGTTATGTGCGGAAGTGCTTTTAAAAACAAAGGTGTGCAAACACTTCTTGATGCTGTTGTTGATTATCTCCCATCCCCAATTGATATTGGGGCGGTTCTTGGTGAAGACGTTAAAACTGGTGAAGAAGTTAAGCGTGAGCCAAAGCCAGATGCCCCTTTTTCTGGCCTTGCTTTTAAAATCATGAACGATCCTTTTGTCGGTACGCTTACATTTATGCGTGTCTATTCGGGCCGTTTGGAAGCTGGGTCAACTATCCTTAATGCGAACAACGGTAAAAAAGAACGTGTTGGGCGTATGCTGTTGATGCATTCAAACAGCCGTGAAGATATCAAATTTGCGGAAGCAGGTGATATTGTTGCTTTGTGTGGACTGAAAGACACAATTACAGGGGATACGCTTTGTGATCCATTAAAACCAGTTGTTCTGGAACGCATGGAATTCCCTGAACCAGTTATTGAGGTTGCCGTTGAGCCAAAAACAAAAGGTGACCAAGAAAAAATGGGTCTTGCCCTTTCCCGTTTGGCTAAAGAAGATCCTTCATTCCGGGTAAGCATGGATGTTGAAAGCGGTCAAACAGTTATTAAGGGTATGGGTGAGCTTCACCTTGAAATCATTGTTGATCGTTTGAAACGTGAATTCAAAGTGGAAGCCAATGTCGGCGCGCCGCAGGTTGCTTACCGTGAGACCATTACGCAAGTTGCTGAAGTTGATTATACGCACAAAAAACAATCAGGGGGTGCGGGTCAATTTGCACGTTTGAAAATTGTAATGGAACCACAAGAACCCGGTACGCCATACGAATTTAAGAATGAAATTGTTGGTGGTGCTATTCCAAAAGAATACATTCCAGGTGTTGAAAAAGGATTGTTATCAGCAATGACAGCTGGTCCTTTAGCTGGTTTCCCTGTGATTGATTTTAGTGTTCGTTTGATTGATGGTGCCTATCACGATGTTGACTCAAGTGCTTTGGCGTTTGAAATTGCGTCCAGAGCTGCGTTCCGTGAAGGTGTGCGTAAAGGGGCGCCAAAACTTCTTGAGCCGATCATGAAGGTTGAAGTGATGACCCCCGAGGAGTATCTCGGCGATATCATTGGGGATCTGAACAGCCGTCGTGGTCAGGTAAATAACATGGAACAACAAACAAACATTCGTATTATTACAGCACAAGTTCCGCTTTCAAGCATGTTTGGGTATGTGAATACGCTTCGTTCTATGAGCCAGGGTCGTGCACAGTTCCATATGGAATTTGATAGTTATGCACAAGTGCCACAGCAACTTGCTGAAGAAATTAGTGCAAAGTATAACGGTTAAATAAAATTTAAAGAGACTGAAAGGAAGTAAACTATGAGTAAAGAGAAGTTTGATAGAAGTAAGCCGCATTGTAACATAGGGACGATTGGGCACGTTGACCATGGGAAGACAACGTTGACAGCGGCAATTACA
>MDTA01173409.1_pt1 | contig 46401 bp, 67 predicted proteins | sample 811151 | NCBI WGS metagenome assembly MDTA01 (sample SAMN05326648, study PRJNA326480) | marine metagenome | isolation source: seawater | place: Indian Ocean: South | collected 2010
CCAAGCGAGTATCGTTGTATCCAGACGCCATGTTTCCAACACCCAAACCAATCTGTGCCGTGTCGCCCCTTATGAACAGAGCATGGTCTGCATCAACATTACCATGTGTTGGTGTGCCGTTGCCCGCATTTACGTGCGCTTCGAATCTTGTATCGACGTCGGTACCACCATCGTTAACAACGAAAAGGCTTTGTGTGTCCTGCTTAAGTTTTAGCAATTCATGTCCGCCGGCGTTAAATTTTATCACATCATTGCCGAAATGCATTTTCGTGTCTTCATCACCATCATGTTTAATACCAGCATCGCCAAAAAGCGTACCGTTGGTACCAATAAATCTGGGTTTTTGGATGCCAGAGAAAGTCACTGCGTTGTCGACGTTACCTGCGCCATCGAAAGAAATTACAGTGTTGCTGTTTGAATCCTTTATATCGTTTCCGCCGATCTGTAGATCTCCTTCTAGATGTACGTGTTGATCGTCAGTAAGGGTTATAACATCTTCAGCTTGTGAATTTTTTATTCTACCATCAGCTCCGAGCTGTAAGTTACCAAGTAAGGATACTGTCCCATCTGTCGCACTAATTGTCATTGCATTCATGTACGAATTTAAATTACTATTCGAAGATCCTGCAGCCGGTGACAGTTGAAAGACTATATTACCGCCGGCGACTGCACCTTTACTTTGGCCAGCTCGAAGTGTTAAGTTTCCGCCGGCGATGTCATCTGTTGTGCCGGCAGTTGGCCGGCCAGCCGTTATCGTTAATGGTTTTCCGGCTACGTTGTGAGCCGTATCATCAACGTCTAGGTTTGCGGCTTGGCCGTTGCCATATGTTATATCACCACCACGAAGATGAATATCACCGTCAATATCCAACATTCTCGAGGGTGTTGACACACCGATTCCAACCTTTCCATCATGCGTGATTCGCATTCTTTCAGTTAAGCCGGCGTCACCAGCATCGTTTGTTGCAAAAGTAAGATTCATGTCGTGTAGAGACATATTCGACCCAGCGGTTGAGTCTCTTTCGCCACGAATCGCAGCGCCAATAGAATCTGGGTCTGTCTCGTTACCTGAATCAAATGCTATTCCGGAGAATGAATTATCACCGTCGTCAATATTTTTGAGCAGGATTTGGAACTCAGAATTAACATTTGATGGACCGGCTTGGGTTGCAGAGTTTTTCTGGATCGTAAAGAATGCACTATCTGCGGTAGATGGAGCGATGTTTGGTCCCATTGCAAGTTTTTGGGAAGAAATAGAAAGCGCAGGATTTCCTGTCGAGTCTGCGAGAAGCGAAGTTGTTACGCTTTGTGATCCGGTGATCGATAATGCGGCGATCGATTGAAATGTAGCGGGTCCAAAAAAGTCCGCAGAACCTGAATACACTGTTGCGCCACCGAACACAGCCGTTGTTCTGCCATAAGCTGCTGTGTCCGATCGTAAACCACCAGATACATACATGTAAACATCTGCGCCTAAGTTTTCGACATAGTATGCTGAACCTTGCGTGCCTGCAAAAGAAACAGATGCTGTTGTGGCCATCTTTGAGTTATTAGATCCACCGTGGACACCTTGGAAGAATGTTGACTCATCAGAAATGCCTACTGTAGCAAGTTGACTTAACGTTTTTGGTGCATTGTTTCCATCATCAAAGGTAAGGTTGTTACCGTCTCTAAATATTTTTGTATTGGCGTTGTTGAAGACGAAACTTTCCGGACCTGAAAGAGAGCCTGACACGTGGACATCGCCACCGAAAAGTGATGTCGCTCTGACGCCGGTTCCTTGCGTTGCCTTAGAGCCTGAAACGTAAAACGCTACATCTAATCCGTTTGACTCTGCCGGTGTGGCTTGGTTGCCTGGCGAGAATTTAACTTGGTCTGCTGTGATATCAACATCCGTGGATCCGGCTGTTTGCAACCTTATTTGGTCGTTGTTAAACCGCAAGTATGTGTTAACATTTGCTTTATGCTTTATGTAAGCAGGTATTATTAGATCTGCAGTGTCGCCGAGAGTTACATCGCCTATCAACGAGCTACCCTGGTTAACCTCAAGAGAACTTGATAAAAGTACCTTGGCCGCGGCTGGGGATCCCGAAGAGCCAAATATGGTTGTTCTTGCATCGTAAGTTGTTAGTGTATCACCAATCGCGACAGAATAATCACCGCCGGCGGTCGAGCTTCTTCCTAAAGCAACGGAATATTGTCCTTGAGCTGTGTTTGCTGAACCTCCAATGGCAGCTGCGTACGCGCCGGAAGCCGTAGCATCATCACCGCCGATTGCTAACGCGTGAGCGGCTGTGGCGTCTGTATTATTGTTTTCGCTTGAACCGATCGCTAGCGAAAAATTGCCGGTGGCTCTAGATCTTGTACCGATTGCAACAGAATCAGTACCGGTTGCAGTTGGAGCGTTTGCTGTACTTTCTGCAAAAGTCCCGTTTTCCTTGTATGATCGTTGACTGCCGACGGGGTTGTGGTCTTTGTCATAGATCGTTCCGGAAACAACCAAGTCACCACCAAAAACAGACACGCCTTCGCTTCCCAATCCACCCTTTGATCCAGATACGAAAAGATGCGCATCCGTTGCATTAAGGTCGGCATCATCACCAATGGCCACATAGTCGAACGTAGAGTTGACAAAAATGGCCTTTTCTTTGTTGTTTGTTTCAACCCTAAAATTTGGGGAATTTTGGCCACCCTGATTGACTACAACTTCAGTAAGAGAAGCGCTTAATATTTGCGCGCCTTGGATTCTCATCTGTAGTGACACGTCAGAGTCAATAAATACGTGGTTGTCTCCATCAATTTCTAGAATCGCATTCGCACCTTGTATATACTGCTCAGCGCCACCCGAACCCCATGAAACTTTTTGTCCGGGTGCCACTTTTGCACCGGTGTTAAATGTCACGTCTCCGGTGAATACAGAGCCGGTTAAGTGCGCAACCTTTGAATCATCGGTCATGAGTTTGTTGTTTGAAGACTTTAGCTTAAGACCGCCGGCGGCTTCTAAATCTACTGCCAGCGCGGTGCCTCCTCCACCAGAAAGGCCATTGCCTGCCGCGGTTGTGGCAATCCTTATTGAGCCATCAGTGTGTTGCTCTAGGCCCGTACCGGCTACGTTGGAATTAATCTGCGTTTTTGTGACACCGTCGGCTTTGATTCTTATCACGTCAGAGTCTGTTTCGAGAGTTGAGTCATCAACGTTGACCTGAAGCTTGTGACTTGACTTGATCAAGCCGCCACCGGCAACAGCTGTTACTAGATCAGAAATTGTGCCTTTCTTTGTAGCGTTGTCATTTGCATCCATAAACGCAATTGTGTCTTCCTCGTTGATCGTACCAGTCGTTGATAATGTATTTATGGAAAGGGATGCAACGCCGGCGTTGTTCGCTAAGCCGTTATTTGCATTTGACAGGAATGCCGAACCTCCAGCTCCAACCAGAGAACCTGATACAACCAGATCACCAGGAACTAAGACAACACCTCTACCATGTGCAGCGGTATCTGACTTAGATCCAGCGGAGCCGGATAACATTATTTTCACGTCGTCGCCGTAACCATGGGCTGCTTTTAACTCTGAAGCTGCAGGTGTGACGTCAAAAGCTGTTGCGCCAATTATGACCGAATCATCATTTCCGTCGACAAAAAGTGTTGCGTTTTGAGTGTTGGTATTAACGACAAAGTCGACGTCGTTGTTATTGGCATTGAATTCATTTTTTGTGGCGAAATGTTTGCTTAGGTTTGAGCCGACGACGGTCTCGACCGCGAGGTCCGCGGTCAATTGAATGAAATTGTCGCCGTCGATGTTTAATGATGAGTTGTTGCCATAAATAAATTGATCATTTTCTCCTGGATTGTTTAATCTCAACCTAGAATTTGCCAACAAATTAACGTCATCACTGTGATAAGATGAACCTGACACAACAAGATCACCGGGGACAAGAACAACACCCCGACCCTCCGCAGCAGTATCAGATTTAGATCCAGCTGAGCCAGATAACATTATTTTTACATCATCACCGTACCCGTGTGCAGCCTTTAGTTCGCTAGCCTCTGGAGATACGTCGAAATTCTCAGCACCAATTATAACTGAGTTATCTCCGCCATCAATAAAAAATGTACCGACGTGATTATCCGTGTTTACGACAAAATCAGTGTTTAATCCGTATCTGTTGAACATAACACTAGTTTGTCCAAAATTAATTGTGTTTGATGTTGTGGAGTGATTGCCACCAATGGCCATGTTGATGGTTGCATCGGCAAGTAAGGTCAGTATGTCATCAGATTCAATTGTCAGTTCGTCGGCAGTGTTTGCTCTAATATTTGCGTCGCCGCCTGCACCATTAAAATAAAGATACTTGCCTGTTTGGAGCGCAATATCTTCACTTACTCCAAATGAGCCTGTAACTCCAACGTTACCACTAAAAAATGCGCCTGTAAGGTGTGCTAATATTGCAGGATCTGCCCTTAAACTTGCCTTAGAACCAATAGAAGAATTGATTACATTAATACCGTTACCTGGTGTATACTCTTTGAGCTTAAAAACTTCGGGTCCAGCTGCTGTGCGCACTTTTCCAATCAATGAACCGGTGGCGGCAAACACGGCACCATCATTTAACGGTACAACAACGTTGCCTTCACTACCCGCGGTTTGGTTTTTAAAGTTAACTGCACCTGACATCACAAGATGGCCGGTTTTTGTTAAGTCAACCTCCATTACTTGTCTTTCGGCAAAGAGTGTACCAGATACTACAAGATCGCCCTTGAAAACAGAGGTACCGCGGGTATTGGTATCTTTCGAGCCAGGAGTCCCACCAAAAACTATTTTTGTGTCTAAGGCGGTAAGATCGGCTACAGATGTTTCGGCAAAATATAACGAGTTTTGGCCGGCGTTGGCAAAGATTGCCGCGTTGAGGCCCGGAGTTTTGACTTGAAAGTTTACATCGGCGCCGCCATCGTTAACTGTGACAAAATCGTTTGTACCCTCAAAAACCCGAAGACCTTCAATGTCACCAGCAAACAAACGTATCATGCCGTTAGTAAACCTTATTTTTGTATCTGTGTCTCCAACATGTTTAATGTCCTGTGGAACATTAAGGTCACCGGCCAGAGTCGTGGTGGCATCGCCGTTAAACGCGATTACAGAGTTAGTACTTGAATCCTTTATATTGTTACCACTTACTTGAACATCGCCTGTAACAGTAAGATCACCTGCAGAACTTAAAGACATTTTCTCAGTTGCAGCTTCAGATGCAGCTGTTTTAAAAGATAATTTCGTTGCGTTTGAAGCTGCTGTAAAAGTTCCTTCCGCAACTGCAGAAATTTCTGCTCCGGTTAATAATGCATCCGTGCCAGAAGCTTCGTCTGGCGCTTCAAATTCTATTGTACCTAAAACATTACCTGCTGTAACGGTGGTATCCGATGTCTGTAGAGCGATTTTTCCGCCATCGTCGTGCTTTATAGTCAGACTATCCTTTAATTCTAAAGAGCCACTGTGAGTAACGTTTCCGCCAAAAAGAACGGTTTCATCTGTGTTTGGTTCAACTCCTCTGGAGCCTGACACAAAAAGCCACACATCTTTTCCGACACCGGTAAGCATGTTAGCGTGCGTTCCGCCAGAAACGTTGGTAGCCGCTGAGGCCGAATAAATTAACATTGAAGGTTGCGCTCCAACGTTTGATCCGGACACAATTACCTGAGAAGTTCTCAGCTGTTTAATTCTAAAATCTTTCGACATTTATATACTCCTAACTACTTTTGCTCTATTACGTACCAGTGAACTCGGCCGTAAAAAGCTGCCGACAAAGTTATTGTAAAAGACGTGCTATCACTCCAGCTAGCTGCAGCTTGAATGTTTGCAATATTATTTGCCGGTATATCTGTATTGGTATTGGGTGAAGCGTCGGTTGCCTGTGTTTCATGTACAATTAAGTTAATTGCTGTAGATGGCCTTTTCACAGCTTGAGATAAATTTACAAGCTTTGCACTTTCACCGTTGAAATCACAATGGCCATATTCTAAAACGCCGTGTATATGTCCTATACTCATGTTCCAATCTCCACAATCTGCAAATCAACACTTCCGTCAAATGGCGCACTTATCTCAATTGATACTGATTCGGTTGTGAGCGCAGTAATTTTAACTAAGACCATGTCACCAGACGTGGATTTAACACCATAGGTAACACTTGGCACAGTTTCAAAAACAGAAGCAAAATTATAAGTCGCAGATGTTGCGGCACCGGCCTCTGTAAATATTAGTGTTGCCGTTTCAATGGCTAAGCTTTTTTCAGTCTGTACAACCATGATTGGCTTAAATCTTTTTGCCGGGTATATTTTTTTAAATCTTTGTTTGTCGATTCGCTTGAATGTAGTTGATGCCATAACCTTCTCTCTACAAAATCAAACCCGCGGCTGATGCAAGATCAGACCTTTGTCCTTTTGACAGGTTGATGTGTGCTGCTAAATTTGAATTTCTGAACTTGTCTATAACTATGCTCAAACCCGACGACTGTCTATCAATATATGGTGTATCAATTTGGTCGATGTCTCCTAGCAAAACAATTTTTGAACCTGTGCCGATTCTAGTAATTATTGTCTTTAACTCGTGGATAGTGGCGTTCTGCGCTTCATCAACAAGAACAAGAGAGTTATTAAAGGTGCGACCGCGGATGTATGGAATAGGAGCAACCTCTATTTCGCCTTGCTCAATCATCATTTTAAAATATGTCAAGTCTTTGAATGCATGACGTACGTTATCTAATATTGGCATTAACCATGGTTGCATCTTGTCCTCCAGAGAGCCAGGTAAATAACCTAAATCACGGCCAACAGGCTGCAAAGTTCGCGTGATTACAAGCCTATCGTAACCATCCAGCACGTGGCCAAACTCTTCTGGAATTTTTATGTGTCGTTGCTGAGAACCTGATCTTAGTTTGTACAATCCTGCCATTAAAGCAAGAAACGTTTTTCCAGAGCCGGCAAGGCCAGTTAGGGTCACTAAAGGAATTTTAGGATCAAGCAATGCTTCTATTGCAAATCTTTGCTCGCTGTTGCGGGGTTCAACTTTTATGAATCCATCCATTTCATGTCGCAATTTGTGAATATAATTTGCTTTATGAATACCTAAGAAAGATTGGTTTGTTGTTGATGATTTGCCGATTATAAAGCTGTTTTCTTCAAACACAACGTCCGGATCAAGCATAGAAGCTTCTATCTTGCCACTTTCATAAAATTGATCAACCAGTTGTGGGCCGACCTCAAAATCTCTGTACCCGCGTAAATTATCAATGTCTTCATCCACATGATCCTTGTAGTAATCCTGCGCAACGACGCCAACAGCATCACACTTTACGCGAAGGTTTATATCTTTAGTGATAAGCAAAACGATCGTAGATGGCTGAAGTTCTTGTAGATATTTTGCACATGCGATTATGTGGTTGTCCGTATAGGTTGCATCAAGTCCCTCAGGCACAAACGGTTTGAGTGACTTTGTAACAAACTTATACCTTATATCGTAATCCTCGCACAAAGTCCAGCCAACTGCATCTTTTTCCATTTCACGCAACGAATCCAAATATCGGTTGACATATCTGGCATTTTCGCCTAGTATTCCTTGCTTTTCCTTGAACTTATCTAATTCTTCTAAAATGCACAACGGAAGAACCACGTCGTTTCCAACAAACTGGTGAATTGCTAACTTATCATACAACATAACTGAAGTGTCAACTACGAATATTTTTCTGCTCATATTTTCCTCATACAAATTTAGTAACCAGGTTACAATTTAAATTATAACGGAGGTTTTCCATGGATAAAGTATTATCTAACACTACGTGCTTTAATAAACACGAGAAGCAACATACAAAATGTAAAAACACAGACTGTCGACAGTGGATAGAGTGTTCGTCAGCTAACAATTGTACGATTATAGCTTCTCGAAGAGGGCCAAAGACATTACAAGAAATTGGTGATTTGTGTGGCTTAACTAGAATGCGCATATGTCAAATTGAAAAGTCTGCTCTTCGAAAGATTAGAGATTATGTATCTAAACTAGGTTGTTAGACAAATATAATTATGCCGATAAATAAAAAAAATGGAGATCGATGACCTCCATTTAGTTGTTATTTAAAATAATTGACACTATGCCTTTTTGGCTTTATCTCTTTCAACGGTAAGTTTTACAAGTTCTGCGGCTTGGCTTTTGAGCAATCGTAAGCCCTTTCTTGCCCTGACCCCGGCTGAGGCGTTGCCGTTTGCGTTTTTATGGACGTCTAAATCGATCGACTCCATTAGAACTTTAAGTTCTTGCCATTTTTCAATTACTGGGTTACTCATTTTTATTCTCCTGTTATTATGCCAGTTGTTTTGTTTGAAGACTTTGTTTCTCTTAAAATTTCTGTGATTTGTTTCATGTGTTTTACGTTTTCGAGTTCCATCGCCAGCAACGATATCATATGATATATTTGTTTCTGATTGACGCCATAATCTAAAACAACTTGAATTATTTCACGTGCCTTAGCCTTATCGGTTATGAACTGTTCATCTTCTTTTTTTAGTTTTTTCATATTTCAATTCTACCTGAAAAAGGTTTTATCGTATAGGAACCATGAGTTGCCATTTCCAAAATTTTACCAGAAACGATACCATTTTCTTCATCCCTACTTATGACTATATTACTTGGGAACTTTGAATTTTGTAAAACAAAAAGAACATGTTCCCACGTGGCTACATCGCAATCATATGAAATAAGAATATTTTTTAAACTATCCGGGAGCATAATTTGAATGTCTTCCTTCTGCATCACAGCACCTAGTTCTTGACCTGGTAACACTTCAGATTTGCCTATGTCGATTACATTGTGCACGACGCCACAATTGTTACATTTTGCATGTTTGGGAATAACAGTATCCGAATTATCAATAATACTGAATACGACAAACTTGTGCCAAACCGGATTAGGGTTGTTTTTGTATTGTGGCAAGACACAATGACATTCAATTATATGCTTAAGCCCTTGCATTTACTTTGAAAAATTTTGTAACTTCATATATGTTTCAGCATTTTCAACATCGAGCAAACTTGAAATAAGTGATAACGCACGCTGCGCATCGGTTTCAGATGCAAATGATATAGTGTTTTGCGAAATCGCAGTATTTAGCTGGGTTACAATATTTGTCTTTGAAACTTCGCATAAGTCTCTAAAGTGGACCAAGAGCTGCTGTGTAGTTTTGTTTGTCTTTTTTGCCATGTTAACTCCATCATGTATAATTATATTTGACAGTCCGTTAAAACATAAATTTGTTTACGGTTCAATAAGATAGCCACCAATTGACTCTATTGTTCTATCATATACATTTTGCAACTCTTTTGCCTTTTTGTAAATATTTAATGGGTAAATCTTTTGATCACCGTTCGCAAAAGCAATATTTGCCATTGACGTACAAGCGTTGTTATACATGCTAATCGTAATTTCAAGTTCATTTTTTACTTTCCACGTTTCTATAGATTTTTTAAGACGTACCGTAAGTGTTTTATCAGATAGGCCGGCTAGCCGGGCAAGATAAATATCGCGACGGTCTTTGTCTGCCCAGTCAAGTTTATTTATCTTTTCTTTAATATTCTTTACAATAACTTTTGGGCTAACGGTTGGCGTGGTTGTAATACTCTGCGATCTTATGCAAAAATTTTGTAATGAGCCAATGTGTGACTCGAGATTGCGGTATAGGGTGTCTCCTTTTAAAGCAGATATAACATAAGCACCGGAAATCGATGCAATATCAGCATGTGCATTAAGATTGCTAATCGTATTTCCGTACACTAGTGGAATGATGTTTAATTTTTTGTTTTTCCAGTTTACGGCAAGTGTGTTAATCACCTCTGCAGGAAAAGAACGTGCAACTATGATTAATGGTGCGCTTTCGTTCATTGACCATAAAAGAAGATTATTGATTTCAGCTACACTTGCAGGAGCACCCTCAATTACACATACATTCACATAATCAAATTTAAGATTATTTACATTTACAAGTTGTGAAAATTTACGATCAACTATCAGGTCGATTGAACACTTGGTGTTGAGAATAAGTTCATCGGTTTGTGTTGGCTCTTCAACAGTATGAATGCGACCGGTCGATCCCATTATCTGTACAATTTGTTCTGTCAACACAACTGCCCTGTGTGTACTTATCCAACTTAAGGCATGTTCTAAAGCATGACTTGAACCTACACGGTTTATATTTGACAAAGCAGATTTACCATGAACGAGCAGCTCGCATAAAACTAGCTCAGTTCCGGGCGAAAATTTTCTTGCATTTACCAAACAATTTAAAAATAAATTTTTGTTTGCTTCATCGACCGGGTTTTCGTATTTTTTCTCAATAAAATATTGTATGACATTTGAAAACTGATATGCTTGCCCGTTGTAGTAGACGCTTGAATTGTAAATTTCCTCAAGATCTCTTTTAACTAACGATAAGCTCTGGCTCTTTTTTCGCCAGACTTTTTTCATTCGCTTGGTTTCCATAATCCATCACCGTACTAATTGCTCTACCTAATATGCCAATACTAAGTGCCGCAAGCGCGACAAACTTATCTTGACTGTACATAAGTGTGCTAAAAAGTACGAGCACTTCTGGCATGCCAATTTTTATTTGCAGATTCACGAATCCCTCCATAGGTTATTTGCTGCATAACGTAATATTTCTTCAGCACTATCTTCATTATATCCATATTCTTCAATAAGTGTTTCAACCATGTTAGAATATTTTTTGCGCTGTTGATCATCTCTTGACTTTGACTTTGTAACAATTCTTGCCATATCTTTAACAGAGTTTATAAGATATGCTTCAATTGCCTCTTTTAAGGGTTCATAGCTTCTATAATCGACTGTTTCTCCGTGACGCATTTTTGCGAACATGTACGCTGTAACGTCTGATCTAAATCCTGATCTAGAAGATCCAGTAATCCCAATGACTTCCTCAATAGACTTCATAAACTTTTCATCTGGGGCTCTTTCTTCGCCAGTTAACTCATCTCTTATTTTTGCCTTGGTCGTGTATGCTTCTGCGTTATCTAGATAAGTGTCAAATAAGGATTGTGCCTGTTCTTCGTATGCTGTAATAAAAGCTTTTGCAATTTCAGTTTCGAGAATTCTTAGATATTCTTCTCGTACAATTTGCTGTATAATTTCTAAACAATGTTCCCTAAAGTCATTATCGATAATTTGTTCCTTAACCATTTTTGTGAGTGATTTCATAACTCCAATGGGTGTAATACAAGCTTTTGAATGATCAGTCAAAGCATGATCAATAGCTTTAGAGATAAACCTTGTCGAGATACCAGCCATACCCTCGTCTCTTACTTCCTCTTTGAGATCCATAATGTCGATTTTTTTAACTCGACCTTTCTCAATAACATCTTCACCATTATATATTTTCATTTTTGTAAGTAAGTCACATTTTGCGCTTGTTTTCAGTCTAGACATTACAGAAAACATTGCTGCAACCTTTATAGTGTGGGGCGCGATATGCGCATCAAAATCTGAACGGCCTATGATTTTTTCGTAAATTTTAACTTCTTGATCAAGTTCTAAAACGTATGGTACGTTGATTTTGACGACGCGATCTAGAATTGCCTCATTGGTGTGTTCAGACTTAAACCTGTTCCATTCTGACTCGTTGCAATGCGCAAGAATAACCCCATCAAAATAAACCATATCGTGCTTGCCTGGTGCTGGTACTCTCTTTTCTTGAGTAGCCGTAATAATCGTGTGCAAAAACTCGATTTCGTTTTTAAATACCTCAATTAGTTCCACAATACCGCGGTTACCAACGTTGAATGCACCCGTTAAATTTAAAACTCGTGGGTCATCTTCTGAATACTTGTCGAGCTTCGATATATCCTCAGATCCGATAAGCACAGACACATCTTGGCTGTTTGCATCCATAGGTGGTACAGAAGCAATACCTCTACGTCCCCGCTGGCTAAATGAGGATTCTACTACATCAAACTTTTCATACTTGCCAGAATAGTCATTTAAGAGATTCCATCTCGCAACAGGAGATATGTCTCCCTCAATTTTTACATTTAGCAATTCTTCAAATTTTGGGCGCAATGAACGAGGCAAAAGTTGCAACGGCTCACCGCGTTGCGGATCGTTGGCCAAATGAAAATACTTTTTACCATCAAGTGCACTTTTTATATGCTCGGTCAACGCAGACTTTCCAGCGCCTACTGGACCCATCAGCAACAAAACTTGCCGCGACTCTTCTCCGCGATGGGCAGCGCCTTTTAGAAACCTCATAATTTTTTCAATTACTGCTTCCATGCCAAAAAATTCTGAATCGAAGTAATCATAAACTCTTATTGCTTCATTATCAAATATTTTGCGCTTTCTAGGATCGTCATCACTCATTTCTCGTGTGCCGGCATCTTTAATAGCTTCGTAAAGTCTTTTGTGAGATGATTTTGCGATATTGGGATCTTTCTGCACCAATTCAAGATAGTCAAGAAAATTACCTTTAAACTTCTCTTCCTTACCAATTTTTCGCTGTGCTTTGATTATATCTAAAAATTTAGATGACATTTTTTTGCTCCTTAGATTTCATATGGCGCGCCATCAAGCATTGTAATCAATTGTACATCAGATTGCCATAATTGTTTACAATGTTCAAGTACGTGTTCTGCATATTTTATTTGTAAATCACGACCATCGTGCTCGTGGTGTAGTATTAGAGTATCGTCTTTTTCAATATCTTCAACATATATTACCGGAATTGAGTTCGAGCCCGTTTGATTAATTAAGTTTTCTTTGACTGTTTTCCAGCCAGCATCGTCGCTGACTTCGTCAATAACTAAATCATTTTTATCATTTGGCGAATAAGAAAACAGATTAAGCTCCTCGCAATCTTCCTGCTTTAAGTATTGCCTAATAAAGCTTTCATCGTTATGTACTTCTCTTGCGATAAAACATTCTTTTAACCCATGTCTTTCTTCTATTTTGTTAAAAAGATGAAATCCAAGATGGTATGGGTTAATTCTGCCAACATGCGGGCGGACAACCTGATTGTGTGACTTTAAAAACGGAATGTGATATTTTTGAGGTAAATTTAATTCATGCAAAATCTTGTAATGCCAGAAACACGCCCAGCCTTCATTCATAACTTTTGTTCTTATTTGCGGCATAAAGTAATATGCTTCATCACGAATAATTGCCATGATGTCTTTTTTCCATTCTGGTAAATTTGTGCTAAAATCAAGAATAAAACCTAATAGATCATATTCTTTGTATGGCGGGTAATTTACATCTCTGATTTCATTTTGTACGCTGTATGTCTTATACACCTCACGAAGGCTAGCAATGTCTGCGGGATGTCTTGGTACCTGATATGATATAGCTTGACATGCGTCAATCACCTTTTCAACTTTCTCAATTCCAATCCATGGATCTTCAACATATTTTTGAATTCGCTTTTTAGCATTTCTCATTCGTGGTACAATTGTGTCAGCGCCGGTGTGTTTGAACATTCTGTTTTGCTTAAAAAAATCGCTGTGTCCAACACAATGGGCCATAATCAATATTTGCAAATATAAAGGATTTTCACGCATAAGGTATGAAATACACGGATCAGAATTTATTATTAGTTCATATGGAAGACCGGTTACGCCACCTTGATATTGCGAATGTTGTATTTCAAAGGACTTACCATAACTCCAATGACCATAGTGTGTTGGCATGCCGTGATATGACATGTTACCAAGCATTTCATAGTAATCGCAGGTTTCATACGTAATTGGATACCAGTCTAACTTATGATTACGTGCAATTTCACAAATTTTGTCATCCCAACCTTCAAGATCGTTGAGGTTCCAATCACTCATTTTGTACTCCTACAGATACAAGATTATACACTGAATATTTTTTATGTACGCCACTCGGAGTCATAATTGTTGCCGAATATCCAGGCTCTTCAAGTGTTTCTTCGTCCCATATATCACCTTTCTTTTTAAGTTTTTGATATTCATGCTGTAAATCCCATGTTGGATCGTCAAGCACAATACATACATCTGATGATGTATCGATAAAAGGTGAGTTTCTGTAATACCATCCAAATTGCACAAGCATGCCTTTTTTAATCCGTTTTTTTGCCAAAAAACTTTTTGAAAGATTTCCACACATCAGGCTTTGATTTGATTTTTGTTGATTTGATAGCATGCAATCCCTCATATATGTTACTTAGTGCGTTTTCTGACATCCATCCTAAACTTTCTTCCGAGTCTATTTCACAATATCCATATAGTTGACATATGTTAGCTAGTTTTAATGTCCATTCCAAAGTTTTTTCATTGTCAGTAAGCCAATTATCTCCGTCAGAGCAATGAAAAGCATAGATGTTCCATGCCGATGGATCAAACCTTTTATTTATTACGTCATAGACATATTCAAGGGTCGGAGAAACGAGCGTTCCGCCTCCCGTTCCTCTATTGAAAAAGCGATCTTCATCGACCTCATATGGTCTTGTGTCATGAGCGACAAATATTAATTCTGTCTTTTCATACTTTGATCTAATAAAATGATAAAGCAAAAAGAAAAAGGATCTTGCAAGATATTTCTTGTGTTTTGTCATAGAACCTGAAACGTCCATGATAAAAAATATTGCCGCATTTGATATGTTTTTTGTCGTTTTTGAGACATGTTTGTATCGTAGATCTGATTCTCTAAACGGAAAGCTTTCGTCCTCTTCTACGTTAGCGGGATTTTCTCTTTGCGCTGCTTTTTGCCTCTTGATACGCTGTTTTGCAGTTTCTTTTTTTGACAAGCGGGGTCTTATACCACTCGGTCTATATCCCTTTCTTTTCCACTTTTCAGCAACGATTGATTTAAGGGATTTACGCTCGAGATCAGGAAGTTCTAAATCGGCAAACAAATAGTCTGCTAGCTCTTCAAGTGTAACTTCAACATCATAATATTCTTGCCCGGGTTTGTTGCCGGGTTTGTTGCCCGGACTTGAAGATTGTTTTTTCTTTCCTTTTTTTATAACCTGGCCTTTTTGCAAATCATGATCACCGCCAGAGCCAGTGCCGTTTGAATTTTTTCCGTAAACAAATTTATATTCTTTTATACCTTTAACTGGTATTCGAATTTTCTTTTTTCCGGACTGCCCGATAATTGACTCTTCAGCAACAATGTCATGAATTCCATCCTTAATTGCTTCTTCAATTTTTTTCTTGTGGCGGCGTCTATCCGATGCAGACCGATCGGCTACAGTTTTATGATGCGAGAATACACTACTCATTTCTACTCCACTATATAATTAATTATAGTGGCTCAGCAGCAAATATATAAAATTAATTATTATTGTTATAACAAGCTTGCTTTGATATGTTTTCTGCTGCCCATTCGACAGACGGAACTAAATAATCATAACAATTTTTTTTAAGTTCCTCAACTGTTAACCATTCGTAACCATCATGCTCGATGATGCCGTTATTTGGATTGGCGCCAAGTACTGGATCATTATTGACTTCAGCGAGCCACATTGTTAACATACTATTAATAAATGGCCCTGCCAAAATATTTTTTAGTTCTATTTCATAGCCGGCTTCTTCTTTTGCTTCGCGCCAGGCAGCCGCAAATGCTGTTTCACCAGGATCTATTGTTCCTTTTGGCACATCGAATACGCCATTACAGCGTTCTCTGTGAAATTTAGGTCCAATCAATCCAAGAACTTTAATTTCTGTATCGAATCTACGAAATATTATGAAGCCTGCGCCAGCCACCATGACTACCCTATTGCGCCAAAAATCAACTTTGCATGTGGTTCGCCGCCAAGCATTCTTACGTACCAACCATCATACTCTCCGTCAGGGCCATATTGCTTTGATTTCTTAGCCTCGATCTGTGAACCCCGATCGCCTTTAAATGTTGCAGCGATGGCAGCTTTATCTTCGTCCGAACCGGTATACAGCGCTGGATGTTCTCCAAACCACGTAAATGATTTACCGGGTAAAAGAGACTGAGCAGTTGCCTGACTAGTAACAGCCGGTGTACCTACGCGCATTTGTACTGTTGCAGCTTTTCCGCTCATTTCAGCATAATGTCTTCCGTCCCTTAATCGCAAAGCGGTATCGTTTGCACTATATTCGCCGGCAGTTTTTGTTCCATCAGTTGCAGATAGTGAGAGCTTTGTATATCCAGCCTTTGGTTTCATTCCACGCAAAACATCGGCCTCTGGATCGTCATCAATGTCCCAGGCAATAAATTCAACATAATCGTTCTTTTTTGGATTTTTTAAATCCCATGCGGCTCTAATATCTGCATTTCCACCGATATATGCATACGATTGGTCGATTAAATCAAAAACGTCATTTCTCAAAAGATCGTTTTCATCATCCATTAGATCATCATATATATTTACTTGCCTGTTTTTGCCGTAGCCTGGTAGTTGATCAAACGTTTTACCCGCTGGATTTACTTCGTATCTTTTAGGTGCAACTTTTGGATTGCTTATGTATGAATGGGGCTGCGATGGGTCTCTTGGTTTCATTTCGCCGTAAATTTTGATGTTTTTTTCTAAAAGTACTTTTCTTATTATACGCCTAAGCTTATGTTCAGTTATGATCATTTAAATCTCCAAAAAATCTAGACTTAATTATGGCCAACTAAACATACTTTTCCCATAAAGTTTCAAAAACATAATGAGAAGCAACGAGAATAACATGTAGTAACATCGTAAAGAAACAAGCTTCCTTGATCGATCCTGTGTAAATCCATGTTGCTAATAATGTTATCGTAACAGAGCATGCTCTCCAGGCTATTACCTTTTTTAGTCTTTCTTCAGCAAAATATGTTGTCATTTTTCCCTCCTATAGTCATCTAAAATTCTTACAACGTCGTCTATTTCTGGTGTAGATACCTCTAAAATTTTTATTTCTTGTGGTTCTGACTCATGAGCTCCGAATCGATGGATTGACCCGGGCTTAACGTGGTATGTGCTGCCCGGACCGCACAGAATAAAATCAGTATCATTTTTTGATTTCCAAATCGTAAGTGTGCCCTGCATAACATATATTGTTTCTTCTTTTACTTTATGATACTGGAGACTTAAGCGATGGCCTGGTTTGATTGTCAATATTTTTCCGACGTATTTATCGGTGTGTGCCCAGATTTCTTCATAACCCCAGGGTTTGCTAACTATTTTTTTGGTCATAATTTCTCCAATCATATATAGGCTTTCCGTCGACAACAAGAACGGCCGAAAAATGGACTTTAAATCTTGCGCAAACGTCAAAGCACTGGTGAATATAAACTAATGAATCTTCGTATATTGTTACATGTTCAGGCTCAAAAGTATTAATTAACGAACGATAACAGTTTTTCTTATTTGGGTCGCCAGAACACATAAGGAACATTTTATTAATTGGAATGTAGTTGTCTGAGAGAAATTGTTTCGGGCCGGCTAAGTTATCGCGGCCGGTCACTAGTGAAATTATGTAGTTATCATTAGATGCATATTGTTTGAGCTTGTTTGCAATAGGCTCTATTAGTTCGCCTTTTTCTGGATATCTTTGGAACTGTGAAAAATCAATATCAAAGTCATTATGTGCGTCAGGGTATTTTTTTCTCCAATCCGCATATTTAGTTGAGTCAATTGTAAATGAGTTTGTTGTTGATTTTTCGACAGCTGTAATTGTCGCGTTTGTTTTGCACAACGTTTCATCAAAATCAAATATTACTAAATGTTTATCATATTGACGAAAATAGTCAGGAGAGTTTTCCATATGCTCTCCTTACCAAGTCGGAACTGCTCTGGATTTTTCCACCAGACCCGACCCCAACGATTATTTTACAGCCGACATCTTGACATGTTTCCCATTCCGGGATTGTTTCTGGGTCAAAGCGATCGCCGCCTTTTGTAAAATATTGTGGTTTTATCACTCTTATAACCTCTTTTACTGTTTGATCACTACCATTTGCTTCCCATGGAATAACATAATCAACGCCAGCAATACCGTCTATAATCTCCATTCTTTCTTTTAAAGGCATAAAAGCGTAACCTTTTTTACGTATCAAGAAAGAGTCTGCATTTACAACAACGACAACTAAACCTCTATTGTTGCTTGGGTTTTTAACAGGATCGTTTGCTAATCTAACAGTTTCTTGAATACACCGCAAATGACCAACATGCAAAGGATCGAAACCACCAGAAGTCATGTAAATAGGTCTATCGCAAAAATTTTCATTTTGTTCAACAAACTTGTTAAAAGTTAATATATTCTCCATTATAGTCATTTTATCCCCCGATAACAGTAGAGATTATTTTTGCGATGTTCTTGAAGTATTCTTCGTCTGGCCCTTTGCACGTTACCATAGCAGCTGTGCCTAACCTAATGCCTGATGTGGCAAATACAGATCTATTATCGTTTGGAATAGTGTTTTTGTTAACAATAATTTTATGTTTATCTTCTAAAATGTTGGCAACCTCTTTTCCTGTCTTGCTGCCGGTACCAATCAAGACTATATGTGAGTCTGTTCCACCGGTTATAACGTTAAGGCCGTTTTCTATGAATACTTCCGACATCAGTTTAGCCATTTTTATGACATCTGCTGCGTATTCTTCAAATCCTTGCTGGGTTGCTTCATAAAAAGCTTGAGCCTTTCCAGCAATTTGGTTCATGAGCGGACCTCCTTGCGTGCCCGGGAAAACTGCGGAGTTGATTTTCTTGCAATAATCCGGGTTGTTCCAAAGTATCATTCCACCTCGAGCGCCTCGGAGAGTTTTATGCGTTGTTGAAGTAACAATGTCGGCGTAGGGTAACGGATTTGGGTAAACTTTTCCTGCTATCAATCCACTATAGTGTGACATATCAACCAATAGATATGCTCCGATTTCATCGGCAATTTGTCGGAAAGCGCTCCAGTTGATTTTTCTCGGGTATGCTGATGCGCCAGCGATAATTAACTTTGGCTTAACTCTATTTGCAGTAGTCATTATCGATTCGTAGTCTAGCCAGCCGTTTTTACCGACACCGTAAAAATGCGCGTTGAACCACTGCCCTGACAAGTTTGCTCCAGATCCGTGTGACAAGTGTCCGCCAGCCGATAAATCCATTCCTAGCGTTTTGTCGCCTGGTTTTAAAAAAGCCTTATATATTGCGATATTTGCGCTAGCGCCTGAGTGTGGTTGAACGTTTGAAAAATTGCAGCCATACAAACTGCGGAGCAAACTATTGGCATGCCGTTCAAGATCATCAAAGTTGCCGCATCCGTTATAATAACGTTTTCCTGGATATCCTTCAGCGTATTTGTTTGCGAAAACTGATCCGACGAGTTTTCTTACTGCGTCTGAGGATATATTTTCTGAAGCTATGAAATGATGAAACGTCTCTTGTCTTAATTTTTCATTTTCTAGAATTTTATTTATTTGTGGGTCAACAATCACTTTTACTCCTATTTAATCGCTTTTTTAAAATCGTTTGGAAATATGGCTTTATTTTTTTGAAAAAAGTAGTCCCAGCCAGCGTCTAAAATATATGTGACTGCATGATCATCTTCATTTCGAATTGATCGGCCTACGGACTGTACAATGGTTTTTGCAGTTTGTAATGGATACCACCATTTCCATTTATGCATCCGTTTTTTTACTAACTTGTCGCCGAGATAAGGATATGGTATTTTGCATATTATTTGAAATCTACTAGCATCACCTTTGAGGTCAACACCTTCTGACATTGAAGGTGAAAGTAGCACGGTTGGTCTTGGATCTGTTCGATGATATGCCAACACTTTATCACGGTCAGAAGAATCATGTGTCAGTAAGCGTTTTGAACGTATGTTATTTTTTAGGTAGTTTGCAATCTTGTAAGAATGGCAATGAATAATACCCTTATCAGAAGCATGCTGATCTAATATTGCTTCTACAGCTTTTGCTAGTATTGGTAAGCCTCTGTCAATATCTTTTGCACCCATTTTTGCAATAGGGTGTGCATAAATTGGTCTGTTTTCTATACTAAAAGGGGATTGAATTGTAATAAACGCAGTCTCGCTTTCTGGAATGCCTAATACACGACAGAAGGCTTGACGGTCCATAATCGTTGCAGACATCATAAAAACTTTTTTTGCGCGTTTGAATAAAAACTCTTCTGTGAATGGCGCTATATCTATAGGTTTAAACTCAAATTTTTTACCCCGGGGTGAATCAATAATATTCATTACCCAGTTATCTTTATTGTATAGAGACAGAAAACGGTCTAGTTTTGACCAGTGACTGTCAATCATGGCCCATCGGCGTTCAAGTGCGACAAACTCAGACAAGCGAGATTTTAAGCCTGTAGATTCAAGCATTTTTGTCATTTGTGCCCTAACAGCTGTTAGCTTTGGCATGTAGTCCTTTTTTATCCAGTTTATTACCTTATATTGAGAAGTTAATCCAGCTGTTGTAAGCTTAAGCATTTTTTTCGAAAAATATTCTGTTACCGATACTTCAACAAATTTTGACATTTCGAGCTCAACGTTGTGGCATTCATCGATGACCATAACTTGTCTTGGCGGCAAATTACCTGCAAGATTGACTTCATGTAGAAAATACGGAAAATTTGTGACACCATGATACCCATCGATAAATGCTGTCTTGTCAGTAACGTAATGGCAGCTCGATGCGCACGTGCTTTTAAAACGTTGGTCTTGTGACGCTTTTAATTCACGCCTTGCTTCTTGGCACGTCTTTGTTTTATAATACTTGCAACGATAATTGCTAGAAGACTGCAAAGACAGCATTCCTTTTTTCTGAAAGTCTCGCATGTATTGTGCCTGCAGTAATTTTTGTGTCGTTAAATAATAAGCGGCCGCCGTAAAGACGTCATCGTTCTTTGAGTTATCAACGAGATACTGTGCTACTGTAAATCCGATTGCACTTTTTCCGACGCCTGTTCCTGCTTCTACGATGACATATCTTTTGTCGTTATCTATAAAATTATCTAATGCAAAGTTAATTGCGTTTTTCTGTTCATCACGTGGTTGACTGTATGGAAAATAATTAATCCATTTTTTTGACATATAAACTCCCTATTGCAAATTTATTATACGTTTGCAAGCAGTTGTTTATAAACGTATTTCAAGTTTGTGGGGAGATTCCGCTTTTTAATGCAATCTCACATATATGCTCAAGTCTTTCAATATGTTCATATGCATCCCATGGGTTTGGTCCTATTGCACAAACGCCATGAGCTGCTTGTCCAACTATATCATAGCACACCTTCCTTGGAAACGCAGCTGCCTGTAGCGAAGGTTCTTTAGAAGCCGTAAAAGCATTCCAGGTAGCGGATGCAAGCTCTGTTGACGTGACTGGCAACACCGGCACGGTTGGACCGACCCTCGTGTATCTTGAAACCTCAGGAAACTGGGCTGCAAGATTCTGTAAGTCCCAGCCGGCAAACATTGCTGCTATTATGTTTGTTGGGTGTAAATGAACAACAGCTCTTGTTTTTTTATGATGTTTTTGCAACAAAATGTGCATTTCTAGTTCTCCAGACGGCTTTGCGTGCTTATCAATAATTTCGACAAAATCATCATAGATTTTTACTTTAACCATGTGTTCTGGGTGAATGATTGTTTTTCGCCATCCGCTTGGTGTGATGTACATCGTTTCAGTACCAGATCGGCGTAAAGATATATTTCCATCTCGCGTAGTAATCCACCCTTTTTCATATGCGCGACGCATAACGTCTCCCATCGCAGTTATCATTTATCTTCTCCGGTTTTTCCTATAATTTTTAACATTGGCCGAACTTCGGATCCAGCATAAGTCATCCAGCATTCTTGTAATCCTACAAGTAGCAAAATTTCGCCGTGTAGGTTTGGTTCTTCTTTTATGTCAATAATAAGTCCGCAAACACTATCACTAACAGCTAAACCAAAGCGTGTCGGCGAACATGGACCAACTCCACAATCTTCTCCGTTTGACATATATATAATGTCGCTTGGCGACAAGTGTACCAGATCACCAATCTTATATTCGGTTGAGTACATTATCTTCTCCTAAAATGAACGAAGTTTTGCTTGAAATGATCAAAGCAAATCATAACGATCTTTGAATCACGCACTGTTTCAACTAGTGGTTTTCCGCACACATTGCATATTTGCTGAACTTCGTAACATAATTCTGCAATTTTTTCGTAGACCTTGTGCACTAAATCACTTTCTAAACCAAACACCGGATGCTTTTCGTCTTTACTAATCGCGGCATCTTCAACATATATTGTTAAAAAACCGAACTTCATTTTAATCTGAGTTATGCAAATATCAGATTTGTTTTTTTTATTAAACTCCTCCAGCCACATTACGAAATCTTTAATCTTACTGTTATAGCCAGGTGGTGCATTACATGAAATACAATTTTTAAACAACGAGTTATTTTTTTTAATATTTTGTAAGTATTCATTCTTCATATTTTGACTCGAAAAACAGAAACGGAATTTTCTTTATATGCTTGCCGGCTAAAACCCAAGCCATTTTCTTTGGAATTCCAAGAGGCGGTGCTGGAATAATCATAGTTTCTAGAATTAACACATGCTTTTTGTCGAAAACAAGCTCCCTAAATTCCTTTGAAATGATTACTAAATCACCTGGCTTATAACTATTCGGTTTTTTTGTTGAGCGGATAAAACACTTCCAAGTACCCAACCGGTACGACTAATCTTACAAATCTAACGCCCTGGGAAACGCTTTGCAGTTTGTCATGAGAATCTTTTGGCGCAGCACCTTCAAAAGCAACAACTAAATGATTTCCGCCGTCGTCTGCCTTCCAAAAAACCCTGTATTCAGTGTCCCATTGACTTATGCATACGTCGTGAAATGCGTCTTCTACTTCATCTTTTCTCATTTAAGTTCCAGATATAAGTTTTTGAATAATTTTTTTTGTTGTTTCAGGCCCATCAGTTTTAAAACCCTTATCTTTGCACGCCTCATATATGGTATAGTCGTTTCCGTTTGGATGGCATCGATCACCAACGAAAAACACATCATAATCTTTAAAATACTGCAAAGCAAACGTTTTGTCCCAACCATTTGGATATATGTCAAAACTGCTTTCGCCACCCAGCGCAAAAGTGCAGTTGTCAAAGCCATATTCTTTACTTTCGTTTCGTAGAATTTTTAGATAATTTTCGCGAAGATTAGTATGGTTATCGTAACGTACGAATTGCTTTCGTTGTTCTTTTGTACACGATCTACCTATAGGACACCAATTTAACACAGATCCTCTGTAATCAAAAAAATTTCCAGTATATTCAAGATCTACTGTGGTATCGACACATTTTTGCTGTAGTCTCATACATCGACTTAACAAATTTTTGTATGAATCTTTGCCGATATTTTCTATCATATCTACTTTTTTAACTAGTTGCCACTGACGGTCGAACCGATAATATTTTGTTCCGTTACATGGTAGAAAATGAATCTGTGTGATATCAGGCCCGCCAAATTCAAAAAGCAATTCGCATTGTTCTTCCAAGTAATTCAAATCCGACCCTGTAACGATCCCAATTTCAATGCCGGCTGTTTGAAGCCTGCTTAAACATCTGGACATGGAAGGTGAAAGTTTTTCTCTAGGTGGAGTTAAAGTCCCGTCCATGTCAAACAAAACAATTGTTTTCATTGCGCCTCCTTTTTTTAATACTATACTTATAATTGGGAGTGTGTATAGAAATTCATAGGGGGTAATATGAAATATTTAAACTACGGCAAGGTGGGGTTTTTTTTAAGTCTAATGATTTTTTGTGTTGGCTGCTGCAGCAAAAAAATAGCACCCAAATACGCGGCTGACTACAACAATACTAGTGTGTTCTTAGTTATAAAATCTGTTGAAGCTAAGATACCAGTTGAAATTGAGGATACTGGGGAGATCGAAAACGTTCCGATAAGTGTGTCTACCGGAACTGGTGCTAGCATAAGCTCAAACCCGAACTATAGTGATATTTTAACTGCCGGACATGTATGTGCAGAATTTGATGTACCTGAAGTTCTTGCTCAAAGCATACAAACTAATTTTTTACTTCTAGATATTGCCGGCAACAACTATTCTGCAGATTTAGTTGCGATTGACCACGAGTCAGATCTATGTTTGTTGAGAATCTACACGCCAACAAAACCAGCAAAAGTAAGTGAAAAAAAATTAAAAAGTGGTGATAAGGTTTTCTATTCTGGATATCCATTGGGTATATACAATCCGGGCAGCCTACACCATTTTTCTGGCTACTTTTCAGGTACTGATCCAAACGGTTACAGCATGTATTCACTTCCTGCTGCACCCGGCGCCTCAGGTAGTCCTATATTTGACGAAGACGATAAATTAGTTGGAATAATATCGGCTATTCCAGAGGAATTTAGTCATTTGTCTATTGGAGCGGGTACCCAAAGGATAAAAACATTTTTGTTTTTAAGTGCGGATTGTACAAAATTTTGCGTTAATCAATAATTGTTAAAAAAATTATTCCCGCTTCGGTGATGTAAATAATTCCGTTATCTTCTTTCACCAAGTCGTATTTTTTCAGCACTGACAAAATTTCTGATTTTATTGAGGGGGATATAGTGATGCCGCGTCTAAGCGCAGCACCCGAATATTCAATTTCTCTGAGAACTTGTAAACATGCATTAAGAAGCATGCTTACCTGTCATTTGTATCAAGAAATCTCTGTTTGATTTTGTAAACTGCAAGGATCCTTCAGGAACGATGACCCAGCCTCTTTTGAGCTTGTTATGGCCAGTTGTTGCTGGTGCCCATCCGTCAGTCAACACAAGGTAGCCGTCAAACTTTTTGATGTTTGCGTTTGCGTGATCTTGTACGCATTGAAAGTCAGTACCGCCGCATCGAGTACGCTCTAGAGTAACCGTGGATCCTTTACGAATGGTTCTTTCAGACTGCTCATCGACCGATGTATCGAAGTTGAAAAGCGTGAATTCTGCGCGGCCTGCAAGATGTTCTAACTCACCGGCAAGAAGCTCTAGATCATTGTCTGAAACAGAGCCTGACTGATCTACGTACACAGCAATAGAAGCTCGATAGTTACGTTGCGACCCCGGATGAATACCAGGATACTTTCTGTTTAGGCGCCTTATGTTTGAACTACGGTCTGCACGTCGGGTCATACCAACAAACTGTTTGAGGACGGATTGCCAAGGGATTTCGTTACTTATCATTTTACGCAACGTTGCTTGCATTTCCGCACCTATTGAACCCCAGCCAGCACGACCTCTGGAGTCACACTTTCTAACGCCGGCTTCAACCGCCTTTTTTACTGCACCTTTCATCGCATCACGATCCTCGTCTGACATGTCATCCCAACCATCGTGGTTGTCCATAGAACCTTCACCCGAGTTGCCTGGTACCAATGTTACTTGATTGCCATCTTGATCAACAAGGTCACCGTTTTCATCGATCTTTACAGTACCGTCTGCTAGAGCTTCTGACAGAGATTTTCCGCCCATTTTTTCTGACGATTCGATTGCGTCTTTCACTTCATCATCTTCCATGAGACGCGCGAAATACCATTCTGAATTTTTTTCACGCGGGAAAGAAGCAATCTTTTGGGATATCATTTGGTATCTGTCAGCAGCCGGCTTGCCCATTCTTTCGATTTGTTCTGCTGTAAGAGGCTCAAAAGCTTTACCGGGAATGAGTCCGCCTTTTGGCAACTCATTTTCTGCAATCAATGAATTGATAGCAAGATCAGTAGCATAGTTCCAGATGATGTGGGGATCATGTCGGCGTGTTGTTGTATGTTCAAATACAAGATGATAACACTCATGTTTTAGAAGACCTTTAATCTCTGGATTTGAAAGCCCAGCCATAAACTTTGGATTGTATACAAGATTCATTTCACTGCCACGGATGTAGACACCGGCAGTTGGTATTGACTGTGTGCTAGTTTTTTTCATGATACGCAACACTTCACTGAAAAAGGGCTCATCCCACATTAATTTGATAAGATGTGGACCAAGATCAAAGCTAGCAGCCTCTGCATCTGAAACATCTTCAGAAACGAGGGCGGAATTAGCATTTTCAACTTTTGACATATTTACTCCTTGGCTTTGTTCATAATTAATTTATCTTATCTGTTGTGATAACACACAATATTCCATTATTTATTTCTTTTTTTTTATCATCTGTCTTGGGCTGAACTCTTTTATAATTCCGTCGAGCAGCACCTTTATAACATCCCAGTCGGGATTTTGATTTGAGCGTAACTCGATATCTACTACAATTCCAACTTCAGAAGTTTTTTTAATTTTTACTAAGTCACCTTTTAATATACGTTCCATATTGTTCCAAAAGGAAACAACGGCGGGATTACCGCCGTTGTTGGTTTATCTACTTTAGGTTGCGTGACTCATTGACTGCATTGACAATATCAACGCCAATGAGTTTGTGCATTTTTTGAATATTATTGATGTTCTGAGACTCTGTAATTTTATTCCAGGTGTCGACCATCATTTCGCCAGGAAGGTTGCGCATAAAATCTGCAACGTTTTTGCACTGATCAGCAGTCCACGTGTTTGTTTTTGAATGGTTACCAACCTTTGCAATAACGCCGTTTAGAGTAGAGTTTTGAACTTCTCTAATATCCGACTTTTTTACATCTCCGTTGAGAACATCTTCAGCTGAAATTTGCTTTTCATATTGTTCAACAAACGAACAAAATGCAACCGCTGCTTCGGTACCGACCATACCCAGGGAAAGCGCATACATACCTTGCGGGCGTTCTTTACCAGCGATTTTTGAAGGGTGCATGTTCATGTGCTTAAGGCATGAGTCTAGACGGTGCCAACTAGCTGGGTTTGGACAAACGGTACCAGGCTCAACTGCAGACGGATCGACACGCAAATGCGCAGGGTTTTGACGTATAAAGTCAATAAGAACTGCATCAATATCGTTGTCTAGAGCCCAGGAGAGCCAGTCTTCAGAAGAAGGCTCAATATCAGCAACCCAAAAGCGTCGAAGGAGCGCTGGGTCCATTTCGTTGACGTCATACTCTGAGCCGAAGTTTACTGCAGCGATGACACGAGTTTCGGGATGCAAACGATACGGATTACCATTCTTGTCGTTACCGAGCTCGCGATCAAGAACCAACTGAAAGAATGATTGTTGAACACCTGGAAGAGAACGATTCAGCTCATCAAGCATGAGAACAACCGGCTCATTACAAGCTCGCACAAACCAAGATGGCATGCAGAAAGTCATGATGCCGTTATCTTTCATGGCTTCTATATCTGGATAACCACCCACATCGCCCTCAGACATAGTTGATCCGCGGACATCGATGAAAGGCATATCATGTGCATCAGCGATTTGCTTTGCTAAGTGAGACTTACCAACTCCAGTTGGGCCACGCATGAGAATTGCCATTGATGGCGGAAGATTTGGAGCAACTGTTTTGAAAGTTGCGATGGTGATTGGATTTTTGGCTGACATATTGACTCCTATTGGAAATTTGAACTTCGTAAGTTTTTTTCTTACATTATTAATTTAACTAGTGTATTTTGTATTCACACATATTTCTTAAAATAATTTATTTTAGTGCACCGGTAAAACCATTCTTGATTTCCACGTGCAAATTTCTCCTGAAACAAGTACTTGCAATGTTTCACATTTTGCTACTTCGCGCGGACTGCCGCAAGGCCAATAACTTATGACACGATCTGCCGTGTCAAGTACAAGACCAACTGTTGGTGTGGCATTCCTAAGCTTTACCATTTCACCAGCGGCAAAGTAGTGCTCAGAAACAGTTACACAAGGTTTGTCCTTACCGCTGTCTGCAATCTCTAGAGCACGTAACTTGCGCGCCCCGGCTCTTTTGATTTGTCGGTTTTCGCGGCGGGTATCTGCTTTCTTGCGCGATAATTCAAAACGTTCTTCAACATATTCTGAATTATCAGAAAAGTCTTCTACCTCGTTTTCTTCTTTTTCTTCATGTGCTGCAGCATTGCGGGCAGCAATTGCTGCTTGCCTCACTTCTCTCGACAATCTCATTCTTTTCGGCACGGTGACTCCTGTGTCTTAATTGTTACATAATTAATTTATCACGTCACACGCAACATCACACAAAATTTTAAAAATTATATCCAATCAAAATCAGGCGTGTCTGATCCAGATGTAGGAAGATCGGGCGGTGGCGACGGCGGCTTTTCAACGTCCTTGTAACTTTTCTTAGGATATGATTTTGGTGGGATAAAATCTGGCGCCGAATCTATATAAGTTGGATTACCGGTAATGAATGCCTGAAACATATCACAGAGGTCTGTTTCAATTTGGTAGTTATCAGCAGACGGCATACCAAGCCAATCTAAACATGGTAGCCATCCAGTATCGTGCCATTTTTCAAGATATGCTTGTACGGTTTGAGCTGATAAGTCGGTTGGTACATCTTCAGGGTTTGCGCCCAGTGCTTCAATCATTTCTGCTGCCGTCATTCTAGAAATACGTATACGATATCGACCTGTTGAAGTTATATTTTCTGTCGCAACAGAATAAGCCCACATTGTTTCAGTTGTGCCCGACGTTTTTCCTGTCGTGATCTCAAACAATTTTTTTCTCATAAATTTACCCATTTTTCCTCCGATCAATTAATTTTAATCGTGAAAAGATATATTTACAAAATTTCTTTTATAATTGTTGAAACATAATGACGCAACAAATTTTCATTCATTGTGGCGCGTGTAATTCTTTCAATGTTTTTTTGCGCCCAATGATCTGCAGATATTTGATCTGTAAAAGTGCGTAAAGGTGTTGAAAGCTCTGGACGGCTCAAGCATTTTACTTTTGCCATCCACTTTCCCTGTGGGGTTATGTATACATCTGCATCAATGTCCGTATTATCGGCCAAGCTGTAGGGCTTGTCGCCCAATGCTCTTGTGTGATAGTTGCGTGTCAAGCTTTCATGCATAAACGTAATTATTCTTTGTAGTCGCCAGACGTAAGCACTGTGAAAGCCGACAAGCCACTCATTACTAATGGGTAAATTTTTGAAAGCATTTCAACACCTGAATCAATGTAACCGGGCACATTTTTACTAATCCAATTTATTATTTTTTGGCCGGCGCCTGTTCTTTTGAGGATCTCTATAACACCTGTTGCTCCACCTGTCACTATACTCCCTGCAAGACGGCCAACTGTTCCAAGCAGGGATGATTCGCCCGTGATGACTGATGCCAGCCAATCTTTTGCGGCATTAAAAGTTGAGAGCATTGTCTCAGTGAGTTTTTTAGGATTGTGCATTATGTCAAGAAGAAAGTCAGGTATTTTATCATATACTTTCATAAATGCCTTAAACGCGTCATCAGCAAATTCTGCAATTGCATTTTGAACCGCAGCGTCTGCGCCAGGTATGGGTACAAAAACCGCAATTGCATCACCGGCGACTTTTGCTAATTTTCTTATAAGATCATTGCATGCATCAGTGAGCTTTTTTATATATTTTTCAAGATTAAGTCCAAGTTTTTCAGAAGTGCTTACTAACGCAGTGATTGCTCTGTTTACTGCATCGTAGATTTCTTGAGGAGTACTTCTTATTGTTTGTGAAAATATTTCGATAACTGAATCTTTTATTTCTCCAAGACCTGAAAAAATACCTTTAATATTTGTAACCACGTCAACGACGTTCATTCCAAAAAATAAAAAGTCGTTAGCTGATTCGGCAGCAATGCCAGCTGGTGTGCCCACCCCAAATGAACCAATCGTAATACCACCCTCAAGCGCTGCGCCAATTGCTGATTGCAGAACGTTTTGCAAATTATCAAGAATAAAATCTTTTAAACTAAACTCCAAAAGAAGGTCGCCTTCGCAGACGAGTGAAGTATATTCATCGAGTTGTTCAATTGAATATGTTGAGTTCCAAAAGTCAAGTGCCTTAGCTTCTAAAAGTTGATTTTGACTCATTAGGCCGGCCGGCACGGCTGCGGGCTGTGGTGCTAAGTTTTCAATTAAATTGTACGATCTCATATTGTTCTCCAAATCAGCAAATATAATTATGTGCTTCTTGGTGAATATACTAATTTAATCTTATGCCTGACCACAACAGTGCAGATGCTTGAGAAACTTGCTTGTCAAGAAGGTTTGCTGGTATTAGCCATTTTAATGGAAGCTCTTCCTTTGGCTTGTGAATCATTGTTGAGCCACCCATAAGACCCTGCTGTTGCGACACTATTATTTCTTGCTGTTTTATCCATTCAATCTTTGAATCACATGTGTTAACTGATGATCCTAAAACTGTCATGTCACTATCAAACAAAATCATGTTTACAACAATCTGATGATCGTCAACCGTAACAATTGTTTCCATCAACATATGATTATTTTGATATGCGCATTTTTTTGGTGTTTTCTTATAATCGCAATTATCCCACGCGTACTCAATGGTGTCAACATCATATACTTTTATTTTATGGTTCATTGTTATTGGCTCGTAAGCGGTGTTTCTCTCGTTTCTCACCTTTGAGTTTTTTGCATGTCTCGCTGTATAAGTGAAAATTGTCTTTTCTGCTAAGACAGCTTCTACTTCACTTGACTTGATGTTCATAACGACCGGCGCGACATATACTTCGAAATCCTTGTGCGCCTCGACGATCATTTCTATTTGCGGTGTTAGTTCGGGCGTAGCGTAAACAAAACTAGTAAAAATAGCAAAAATAAAATAAGCGAGCATTGCTCCTCCAAATAAAGTCTTTATTAATAATTATATGGTAAAAATTTTATTTTTTTTCTATCATTATTTTTTGCAATTTTCTCTTTATGGCTTTTAAAGTTTTTGACGTGCGATAGGTGTCTTCACGTTTGTTGTATTGTTCTGCTTCTTTCACAAGGTTTATAAGCCTTGCTAGCTCGATGTTTATATCGCTCATCTAATCTCCAAATATTCTGTATCTCAATGAATATTTTTTAGTTTCAGATAATATCCCCAAAACTGACATATACGCATCGATATTTTTCTGGCCGACAAAATACGAAGCAAGATTTTTTGCAGCTGCATTGTCTCTGCCCGGGGCTGCAGCCATTTCAAGCAAAAATCTTAGATCAGACGCAGAATAATCTTTTGGATCTCGTCTTTTTAAAACTGAAGGCATTTCTAGATAAAATTCAGACGCTTGCAATTTTTGCATGTATTCAGCCGGTAATTCAGCAGCTGGGGCAGCATAGGCTGCCGGTGAAGGTACGTTTAAGCTTGGGTCTGCTTTTTTTACTGCTCCAGAAAATCTTTGTACATCATTGCCTTTTACACTGGCGCCTAAGTATACTGTTGTTCCAGCTGGGAACGGTGTAGTTCCTGGCATAACTGAGTCATATGCAACTGTTATTGGGCTTGGCGCGCTGCTTATCTCGACGCTCACGTTTGCAACGTTTCCAAGAAGTATTTGCCATAGTGCAAGAGACATCTCTGCAGTAATTACTGAATTGCCTATTGAACGCTGTGATTTTGCAGATTGAGGGTTTGATATGTAAATATTTACCGTATCTGCAAGATCCAAATAATGGTATACCATTTGTAAGTGCCCAAGATGGGGAGGCTTGAAAGCGCCACCGATCACAGCTACTGACTTTTGCTGACCGGTAGGCGGGCTCATCCCAATAGACTCGTAAAGCATCTCTAACTCATCGGCAGTGTATATAGTGGCCGTCTCATCTAAAGATATATCCTGTTGAGCAGGAACTGCAGCAGGTGGTAATCTCTTAGCTCTTCCAATTATCTGGTTCGCCATGGCAAACGAACCAGTTAGTTTTACAAGGTTTTTTGAACCAGGCGGATATTCAAAAATTACACCTTCCATAGTTGACGCGATATTTTCGATAGGGCCAAGCTTTTCAAGCTGCAGCTCGAGCATCGCCCCAATACGTTCAGCATTGTCTCCAGAATATCTCTCGAGCGCGCTAATCGAATCTTGAAGAACTGTACGAATCCTATTGACTTCTGTTTCACTGTCGCCAACGAAAAAAGATTCTAGACCACGTAACACTTCTATTGCAAAGTCTGATATGAATTTAGCCATCGGTGCTACCGCTTCACCTATAAATTTCTTAGCCTTTGCAACAGACCCAATTTCTGTTATAACTGCTTTCTGATCGGCGTTTAGCCCCTGTTTGATCGGGCGTAAAGGCGGCAACTCACTTGTCTCTGCTCCTTCTGAAATGAGCTTTATACGTTGCAACATCATCGCAACTTTTTCCTGTGGTATACCAGCTGAATTTAGCATAGGGACTAGACGATCTTCTACCATTTTGAAAAGTTTTGTCTGGTCATCGTATCCTAATGTGTCGATATCACTAACAACTTTTGTAAGCGCTGTTCCAGATGCGATATTATTTAGTTCAACAAATTTTGGTCCGAATACACGCCATTCCGCGGCGTCCTTCGCTTTTTCTGTTGCGGAAAGAGAAGACACAATGGCATCAAATTCTGGGTCTCCAGACATAAACACATCGGTTTCCCTTATTTTTTTTCCATCAATAGCTATTTCCTTCATGTTGTGAAGTACAATATAATTCCCATCATAAAGAATTAGGTTTTCATTTTCCGGGTACATAATTTCGGTATTAACAAACCTAAAACTGTTTGGTGCTGATGCTAAAAACGCGTTTTTGCCGGCATCTGATAAACTATTTAATGCTGTTTTTATTGTTTCCATTCCATTGATAAATGCGCCTTCAGCAGGATGACCGGCAAACATATCACGAAAAGCACGTTCATCTATTCCACCTCTTTTAAGGTGGCCGCCATTTCTTGCCAGTCTAATGCCCTCAGGTGTCCATCTGAAGAAGATGTTTTGACCGTCTACTTTTTCAACTGGGCTGATTTCAGCTGCAGCCACTTGGCTTAAGAAAGACTTTATCTCGCCAAAAGAAAGCCATGTGTTTTCATGTAAATGCGCCATATGGCCGCCAGCTCCACCCATTTTAAACTCCTTTTTTACTATAATTTATCACAATCTCAATTATTTTACACGCTTTTTGGGTTACGAATTTTAGATAAATCATCTGCTAATAATAGCAGATGTTCTTTAACATAATTTTCGCCAAGAACCGCCGGTGCTAATCCTAAACGATGAATTGACTCTTCTACCATTTCTTCGTCCTCGCCCCCGATATCTAATTCGGCAAAAAATTCAACCAAAGTCTCGAGTTCCATCTCCTCAAGTTTTTTGCCGGCGGCCTTCAGCATGTCAGAAAATTTATTTTTTGCCATCGATGGCACTTCCATACCCATCATTTTTTCGATTGCTTTTACGTCTCCCTTTACTATTGCTTCAAATACCTTTTTTATTTCGTCGCGATATTTTACAATTGTGTTCTTAAAAGTTTCGAGTACAGGCGTAATTTTTTTAATTTTATCAACGCCTATCTTGCTTACTATTTCTGATACCTTGCCGCCTGACTTAATAAGATCTACAGCCGGACCAAAGACTTTCATAATGACTTTACCTGATTTTCCAGCTACATCACCAGCAACAGGAATTAGAGATATTCCAGAAAGTAAAGCGTCTAAAACGTTTCCTCTTGCGATCGAGATCAGTGCGTTAATTGCATCAGCAATTTCTCCAGCGCCAGGAATGAACCCGACAACGTCTAGACCTCCCTGAACGTAATCTATAAGTCCTTCGTTCATGTAATCTATAGTTTCGATTATCTCTTGGGTACCAGACGGAAGGATGCAAATTGCACGGTATTCGACAGATTTCCGCATTTCCTCGTTATAGGCCTCAACAATGTCTTTTAACATCGTAATGTTTTTTCGACAGTCTTCATACACCATTACTGTAGAGTAATTGCCTTGCATCAAGACACGAGACAACCACGTAGCCTTGCCAGCAGATCCCATCGTCGCGACAACACCTGGTGTGGAAACACCCATAGATGACAAGAACTGCTCGACAGGCTCAGCTTCTGCGCGCGCGGTAACGATGTATACGTTTTCAATTCCAACATCACGAATCGCGCTTTCCATGGCGAGAACAGTATCGTTTATGAGGTTTCCTTCTGCTCTGTTAAATTCAGAAAAATCTAATGCATCCCCTGGAGCCGATCTGTATTTTGCGAATTCGCGGCTGTTTAAGCGAATAGTTGTTCCATCGGCGCTTATGACCCGAACATGACTATTCGTGTGGGCTAACGTGTCGTCAAAATCGAAAATATAAAGAACCATTTTTTAAAACCGGGTCTTGGATTTTTTATCCATCTGTCTTCGCAAAATCGCTGCTTTTCTTGCAATGACTTCAATATCAAATTGTCTTTCTAGGCGTGCATCTAGCACTGCGTTTCCTAACTGACCGTCTGGGAACATGACTGCGAGTTCTTCTACCGCTTCATCGTAATCGATCAGGCCTTCCTCTATTTGATCCAAAAGTTGGGTTGCCTTAAGGTATGCGTCAGGCTGTGATTGTGATTCTCTAATGATTCTTCTTAATTGTCTTTTTGTGATTCTCATTGGCTTCCTCTCAACCGCGATTGTAACTTAAACGATATGTAAAATTACATATAATCCGGGTGTACATCAAAAAAGTCCTCGTATCCACCGGTTAACATTCCTGCCTCGACCATGTCATGCATAATATACAAAATTTCATCATAAGTCATTGACCCGACATAATTTGCGCGAGGGTCTCCTAGTGGATCGTTTGCATACTCCGAAAATTGATCAACCACATCTTGCACAACAAACTCGCCTCCAAATTCTTGACCAATTGCTAGAATTTCGTTTTGTATATCGCCATATAGGTTTTTCATAGATTCATTAATAATTCTAGAATATTCCTCACGAATAATTGTTTTTAATTGTTTTTTTGATATCTTCATTTTAAATTCCTTGTTGGTTAAAATAATCTTCGGCTGAAAGTTCTGTAAAAATGCCTTCGGCAGTGTTTTTGTCCGCCCATTGTTCTAAAACATAGCGATATATACTATCCACCGACTGTTCAAGTCCTAATCGTTCAAGAGCAGCTATAATATTTTCGCCACCATTAAAAATCCCATAAGCGTCAAAATCACGATGGATTGGTCTATATGATCCGCGGCCAAATGCCTTTTCATACAACCTCTGACCCTCGTATGATAACAGCTGATCAAGAGTAGTCTCTAAGTCTGTTAAGTCTTTCCATCCGTCCAGGTTTGGATATCCGGAAAATGCGCGTTTCATATCACCACGTGCTTGATCAATTGACTTCCCGCCGCCAGTAAATTTCATACTTTCAGAAATAATTCTTCGAAGTTGTTGTCTTGTTATTTTCATTCCATATTCCGAGCTTTATTACGTGCATTACGAGCTAAGACCTGTAATCGGTAAGCAATATCTTCAACCTGTCTTGCTAAACTATCTGGGCCTGTATCGTCGCCAATGCTTTCGAACTGAGCCACCTGTTCCTCAAAATATGTTAGTGCCCTATCAGCATAAGTTGCTAAACTTCGCAGCTCTTCGCTCTTTGACGTAAAGCCGGGCCCTCTTGAATAATTTGTAATACCCTCAGAAAGCTTCGCCTTTTCTATAATTTTGCGAAGTTGCTTTTTGGTGATCTTCATGATATTATCCCATTTCAACTAATGATTTAAACTTTTGCAAATCCATGGATTGTGCACGGTCATATGATTGAAAGAGCTTAACTAAATCTTCCTGCCATCCTTCAGTTCTGAATTCACCGTCAATTTCCCCAACAGAAGTTTTCAGGTAATATTCCATTTCTGTTTCACCACGATCGTAAGGTGCGTATACGTAATAATAAGAAAGTTCCATCATATCCTCGCCTTTTCGAAACACCGCACGATATTCACCGGAACCGACGTCGTCAGTGATTTCTCCATCTATAGATTCCATAGTCCACCCAAATTCTTGTGCTATATTTGCAAAGATCTTCTCAGTGCCACCAAATGTATCTTGGGCATATTCGTTGGTGTAGACAAGTCCCTCTGATAAAAGCTTGGCCTTTTCTTCCAAAATAATTTTTTTAAGTTGCTTTTTTGATATTTTCATTTTGTTCTCCAAAAAACGTTTGTTATTGTATATACGGTCCCAAATCTACTTCGCTGCTATACACACCGGTATATATTATCATGTTTCCATCGTAGCTGCCGGTAGATTGTACATCGCCGCCCATTATTTCGGCTTCATTAACAATCGTTCCATCCACGTCATCATTAATATCAAAGTAGAAAATAAGTTGTCCCTCGTTATCCTCTTCTTCCTGTAAGCCATACCCCTCAGCCCATTCTTGCCATTCTTGGACATCTGGGTCATACATTGGTTTGGCGCTTTGCGAAACTGTTTTACTGCTTGTTACGTCGCCATAAGGCAAATCTTCCGGCCCTCCCATTCCGATATTGTATTGATATTTTTTAGGAAGATCGCCCCTGTCTCCGAGAGCTTCTCTAATAATTCTTCGAACCTGTCTTCTTGTTATGCGCATATTTTTCTCTTAAGTGGTGGACCCGGCGGGAATCGAACCCGCGTCCGCAATAGCATTGGTAAAAGTCGTTTACAACTATAGCTAATTATATCGTTAACTAGCAAACTAGCCAGAATTTTTTAACTCCGTAATCTTGCGTCGAGAGCATCTCGTTTGTTTTTCTGAACTACGAGCATCACGTTCGTTACCTCGCTTGGATAGATGGTTTGAGGCGACCACCCGATTATGCTGCTAAACGTGCAGAATCGTAAAAGTAATTGTTGTTTGCAATTATTGTTTTTGAACTGTTAAAGCCGTATCTTGCTTAGTTGCACTTTGTTCCTTAGTTCTACCCCGTCGAAGCCAGTACGGGCCCGTTACTTAGTTTCTGGTACCAGACGCTTTACAAGCTGTGTTGTAATATCTGTTACATCGAAATGTTTATTTAAAATTTTATCAATCTCCGTATCGTCAAACCACTTGCAAGAGTAGCAATCAAAAGAAAAATAATTTAGCTCTGGAAAAGTGTGAATAGACAAATGGGACTCTGCTATCATTAAAAATGACGAATATCCGTACGATTCCTCTTTTCGTAATCTCAAGTCTTCCCTTATCTGTTTTGCAGTTTCTGAATTTTCTAGTCCCTCTTTTTTCAAGCGTTGCAGCGTACGCGTTAGTTCTGAAACAGCATGAGGAAACTTTACCGTTATAGGCGGCAGTATTTGGGTCATGTCAATAGTCTCGACAATATCTTCAAGAAATGCCGTACCGATACGCGGATCAGTTAGCACCTTACCATCTTTTACGATTACGTCTAACATCAAATGCCGACCGTCATATTTAAAATCTGCCATATCACACCATTAATTTTTGTTAACAGTTATAATTATCTGTCGTTACCAAAAAATCCGGACCAATCGCGAGGGCGATACATTTCTGCGCCACCAACTTCAATTGCATGATCTTTTCGGCCGGCATATTTTTCGGTATAGTAGGCGTCTTTCTTCGATATTGGGTCGACGGCAGGACACACCTCGACATGCGTCGCATATGGAAACATTAATGTTGTTTCAGGATATGAAGAACCGTCGGAGGACAATTGAAGTGATGAAACCAATATAGTATGTCCGCGTTTAAAAAGCCACACAAGAGCTTCACCTGCACCGGAAATCATAAATGCTTCATCGACAGCGACAACACAGGGACTTGCTCCGTTTTGGGCAGATATTGTCTTTATTATGTTTTCACCAGAGGATACAAGTATTGCCGGCCGCTTTAAGCCGGTGTGAGTAACTACTTGTCGAATGTCATACCGCGCATCGATTGTTGGCTTAAACAAATATGTCTCTTCTTTCTTATAGTGATAACGTTCGAGTTGTGATAGCATGCGTGTTGTTTTACCGCCGAACATTGGACCGACGTACATTCTAAATTCATTATTCATGTCTCTCCTTTGAATGATATAATAGTACTGTCTTTTGATGACTTATATAAATAATTAGAGAGTGAAAATATATTTTTTGATGACTGTGAAAGGACAGTAATTATAAAAAAGAGCGGACAACAGAAGGGTAATTGTTGTAGGTGAACTTTTGGAGGAAATATGGGTAAAATTAAAAACATCGGGCGCGGTACGAGCAAGTTCGGAGAAGGTGTAATCATTGAAGGAAATGCAGCAAACGTCGATTCCACAGATTCAGATTATACCCTTGTAGTATCCGGAAGTGTGAAAATTGAATCCGGCCATAATGGTGGTATTACATTTCAAAAAACAGAGAATGAAATAAATTTTATTAGGTTTGCAGCTGCCTCAGATGGTACCTCTTATAATGCAACGCTTACCTATCAGGCAGCCGAGCACTTATTCATCCAACCAGGAAGAGGTGCTGACTTTTACATTCAGGCACGCACAAATATTAGCGAAGATCCTTTTACTTTCCCATTTAGAGTGATGGATGATGGTACTGCTAAGTTTCAAAAAGGCCTATCAGATAGTGTAACCTCGGTTGCTGATCTTCCTAGTGATGTTGCATTTTTTGTCTCTGGTTCGAAAGACGGACAAAACAGTGCAGTCTTTACTGGGGATGTCGTTGTTAGCGGATCACTAAAAGATGGTGCTGGAAATGTATATTCAACCGGAGGCGGCGGCACTTCAAAGCACTTCGCGACCGGGCATTGTAATGTAACGACATCGCACAAACCGGTCAACTGGATTAACGCATCAAATATATCGGCGGCTTCTGGTATTAAATCATGGTTTATCGTGCCGTTTAATGCAGTGTTAGATAAAATCATTGTATCCGTCAAGGCGGCTAATTTTACCACAGCAAATGACGGGAACATAACTTTGAGCGTATTCAAAAACCAAGCTAACTATGGATCTACTATCGTCAATCAAACAGTTAGTGCTGACTCCTTCTCCGAAAAAGTATCTCAGCTGTCAGGTGGCGCTGATTGCAATCAAAAAATATTCGCCGGCCTCAACCAATCGATATCGGAAGGCGACCTCATTCACGTCAAAGTGGGAAAATCAGTTGATCCTGACACCGACAGAGAAGCACTAGTGACAATGATTTTCAACGGCTAATCTAAGCCGGCTGCTTTTTCTAACAAGGTGTTGGGCTCATAACCCCGCATGTAATCTTGCAATTTTCCATCTGAGTCAATAAAGTAGAAAGTTGGCCAACCTGCAAGATACAAGTGGTCCTTCATCTCAAGAGGGTCTTGTGTAAGCAGCTCACGCGACGCGCCCCATACGGGCTCTGAAATTATTCCATTATCTTCTGACCATCGTATTATGTCAGACTCATCAGGCGGATTACCCTGTACGTCTTCAATTAGTACTGTCAGGAATACAACATCAGGCAGAGCATCCGCTTTTGCTTGCATTCCAGCAGCAGACTGTATACAAGGCCCACACCACATTGCTGACAAATCTAACACGACAGGCTTGCCATATAGACTTGAAAGCTCTGTTGCTTGGCCAAGCTCGTCAATTGACTGAAAGTCGCAAATCTGCTCGCCACGCAACGTTGCACAGAACGTTTCTTCTTCTTTTTCAATTAAAGATGCTGTGTCTGCTATATCGAGTGGCGCAGCACAAGCTAAAAACAAATTAAACCAAAACATTTTTTCTCCTAAGGCACATAGAATGCCGATCCCATTTTTGAGTATTGTGGATGCATGATATGACCAATTTCTTCAACATGGCCATATCCGATTGCATGCCCTAACTCGTGCTCAATTAATAAATCTAGATTGTACGATCCCGGACTAAAAAGTATCTCAGCGGAAAGCATTTGTGTTCCGGAAGACTTTCTTGTCGTGGAAGCTAAAGTTCCTTTGTCTAACTGGCCAGGCCCTGCTTTTCTAAGTGTGATAAAACCTCTTAGGTTTTTTTCCTTGCACACAGACGCAGGAGGCTTATGTTCGTAAAACCCAAAGTTATGGCCACGTATAGTCCAATAATGCATGGCGCGCGTCAAACTAAGCTCTGAAAATTCTTCGCCGTAACAATTAATAATAATTGGCTGATCATAGTAACGCCATTCATACGCTTTAAAATTCTTACTTTCATAAAACGTTTTAAGTCCTAGACCTAGGACAAACCCGATTAAAAAGAAACAACCAATTGCAAGTATTTTTTTCATTCATAACATCCCCAAACAGCATAAGTTATTTCTACTGTTTGACCTTCTTCAGGAACAGCATCTGTTGCAAAGACCACTGCGTTACGTGATGCGTCATATTCCCATTCACTGGTTGTTTGTCCGTTAACCGTTACTTCGATTGAATCGATTATTGGATCATTTTCCTCAAGTTGATATGCCCGTCGCGAGGTTAATGCGTCGGCAAGATTTTGAAGTTGCACACCCCAATCTGTAGCGCAGATCGAATACCATGCTCCACCATAGTGATCTATAACATGCCAATATCCCGACCCAAATTGTGCTGTGCCAAAACCAGAGCCAACAGTACAACCGGCTGGATGATCACCAATAACACCGTAAGGTATAAATTGTCCGGCCGGCTTTATTGAGTTGAAAAACGTAAGATACGAACTCCAACCGCCATCACTGTGATCAGGCTCATCTGAGACATAAATTACGACTAGCGTTGCATCATTCCGGAAAAAAGCGCTCCCAGGACCAACAGATGATGCTGTGCTCAAAGCACGTTCAGACATTAAAATGCCCTTTTCGTTGCCGCTTCCGTAAGTGCCAACCATAACTTGTGTCGCTAAGGTACCTGCGGGATCCGGATCTAAACTAGTGATCATGGGCCCGGGCATGTGGTTTGATGTCGTTATAACAGACATATGGTAATCAGCACCAGTTGCCATAAAAGTGCCAACAAAAAGTCCAATATTACTAGCAAGATTTGATTGGAATCTGTTCATTGAGCCACTATCGTCCACAACCCATAAAACATCCAAAACCGGTGTTTCTTCCTGTACATGTGTTTCTGTATACCATTGTTCAACGTTCCCGTCACCGTACTGAATTATCTCAACCTCAGGTAAAGCGGGATCATCTCCCGCAATCCTTATAACACTTTCATCGTAACCAACGTCGTCTGGAACATAAGAAACGAGGAAATCAACACTCAAACCTGGCTCGATAAACCATGGTGGCTCTGGAAGTGTACCCCACTCCATAACAATATTCTGTGGCTGAGTAACCATCTGAACAACTTCATTGACTGTAAGTGGAAGGTTACCGTCGTTTGTGATGGTAATCCTTTCCTCATTGTCACAGCCTATTGAAATTTCACCGTAATCAAAACTTTCTGGTGATACAGTCATTACCGGTGCGTCACCATAACCCTCCAATGTAACTTGCAAGACGGGTTCATCCTCATCATCCGTCTCAAACTCAATAAAACCGCCGTTTGACTCAAACGTTTCCGGCGCATAACCAACATCAATCTGAACCATCTCGCCGCCAAGAATAACAAAATCCTCCTGTGGTGCTGATATAATATCAAATCTGCTATTGCCAGAAATTAAAACTGGCGATGTAATCAAAAGATCTTCATCGCCCGTATTTGTAATAGTAAAATATTTGCGTCCCTGCTCTGCGCCCGATTGAAGATGCCCAAAATCGAGGTGCATTGGGTGCACCAAAATCTCTGGCTGTCTTTTCTCAATACCAATCATTGCATAATCGGCACATCCCAGGAATGAACTAATTAGTGTTAACCAAAACATTCATAAACCCTCCCTAAAATAACTATGGGAGGATCGACCGTTTCTTCAGTTAATTTTAGTAGTAATCTTCATCTTCAGTGAACAAAATACTCTCAAGCAATCCCTTAACTCGCTTTTTTTCATCCTCTGATGAATTGCTATACAATACTGATTTCAGGGAGTGCTTTGCAAAATGTTTGGAATTTGCTGTTAGATTTTCCAGAATCGTAACCATCTGATGTTTTGTAAGAGACGGATCATCCTCATATTCCCTGTTTTCGCAAATACAATCAAATATGTCGTAAATTTGTTCAACGTAATCTTCTTGATCATATGCCTTCAATGCAACTAAGCTAAGCTCAACCGCTCTCGCACGATTCATTTTTTTGCTCCCAAAATTTTGAGTCTTATTTGAATTGTATTTCCTATAAGTAACTATCATCTATCTCCCCAAATTTTCCAAAACGTTTCCTCAGGATTCTCCATTTTTATCAAAATGTGATCCTCCCAATAACAAACGTTTGCTAAGTCTGCCGGTTTTTCACCCTCGGGAAAGTCAATATCAAGTACATAGGCATAACCAAGTGATGTTAAACCTTTGTTTTTAATAACACGGGCCGATAAAGGCTTCTTCAGCCGTTCCGTAAGTAATGTATCTCGTATGACATATATGTGATCTATTAAAACGTAATCACCAATATTATATTTTGGTTTGTCTTTTTCTGACACGGGCTCTCCTAATAGTAGTTGCTGTTCTCGAATTCTATTTGATCCTTTACCTCTTGACTCAACTCGACGTCTGGTGGTTTTCTTTTGCCATAACGCGACTTCCACTCGGCAAGACATGCGTCGCGCCAAGCAATAGTTGCAGAATTTACATTCCAAGATTTTTTCAGACGAATTACTTTCAAAGATTCCAGGATATAAAAATCTTCAACGGACTTAAGGTATGTACCAAGCGGCACCAGCTCGGAAGCTGCAGGTTTTTTGCCTGTTTGAATCTTATCGGTTGGATGTACGCTCTTCGGCATGGCATGCCTCCAACTTATTCTCATTAAAAGCGAGTGACAACACTCGAGATGTAAGAACCTTAAGTTCAACAGCCAGTTTCTGAGATTCCCGGGACAGGTTCTCAGGGGTCTTATAGTATTCCTTATCCATGTCTTTTGACATTAAATGTGACACGCAAGCAAAACTGATTCTGTGTAAAATATTGTCTAAAGCTTTATTGTTTTTAAAAACATCCACATCTTGCATATTCCCCTCCAAAGCGAAATAATATTATTGTTAAGATTGCCAGGGAAAAGCAAATTCCACTAGCAAAAAGTAAATGGTAATCCTTCGGTGTTTGCTGCATGACTAACTCTCTAAAGCACGTACTTTCTGAAGCTGGGCTCCAGTAAGCTGAATAATATTTGTACCATTAAACATAAACTCCGGCTCACCTGCAGGGTTCTTGCCTATATAACAAGCGACAGTACCCTTTGGCATGCTTAGCCAATGACCACGTGACCATTTTCCAACTGGCCGATATCCATAAACTTTTGAGTGTACATAATAGAGCTTGTTTTTGTCAAACCCAGCTTCGTGTCGAGTACGTATCATTTTACGAAATGTCCGAAACATCTCTGAAACGGGCATGCAATATTGCCATAAATTATGCTGAGTATTTTTTTGATATCTGCGTTTTTCTTCTCTAAGCTCGTTGCAGAAATCATCCATTTCTTCTTTTGAGGAATATTTCATCAAAAAGCTCTGAGGGAAACCCATTCGATAAATAATTGGCCGCCAAACATCATCGTTGTCTTTTTTCCATTGGCCTAACCAAGAGTCTGATATTGATTTACAGTGTTTACTCATATTTGCTCCTTTATTAAAACGCCGCGCGCGTCTTTTTTATTAATAACACGCCTCGCGTGAGAGACCCACTCACTTTTCACGCTATCGCCAACGATAAGCGTGATATCACTCTCACTATTCATTATAGATACTTTTAATCGACTTTACAATATTGATCAAGTTTTTTGACAAACGGTAAAGCCCACTTTTCAATCTCCCCTTCATCAGATGAAAGTACCAATACATGGGTACGATGCAAAAAAGATAAGATCAAACCAATCCACAACCCTTTACGCGGCCGATAGCCATTTGCCTTATAAACCAAATCACCAACATTTAAACCATGCTTACCCATTTTTTGAAAACCTATCAAGGGAAAAATCAGATACCGTTGCAACTCGCCCAAAATAATTTACAGGCTCGAGCCACCGAACCCTACAGTGTAACTTACCGTCACTTCCATAAGCCATATGTTCTATAATAGCCAATCGACCACCAAAGTACTTCGAATAACGGCCCTCAGGCTTAAAAATAACGACGTCACCAATATTGTATTCACCAGATCCACTCATATAACAGCTCGTTTACTTATAACGTTAAAATCCCAATATGGGCGGTCAAAAGTTGCTATTCTACCCTTCCACAAAAAAGCATGGAAATTTCTATGTCGATTGTCAATCCAACTTGAATCACCGCGGGAGGCCAGACCGAGATAAAGCCCTATTCCATGTTTGCTATGATCGTCGGCCGACACTATTAAAACTAAATCCCCTATATCGATATATGCTTCATCGGAATCAGATATACTATATTTCATTCAACACCTCGAGGCTATTCGCAGGATACCTTAGAATGCCATCCTCAGTAAGCACTTTTACAATAGGCGGATTTGTCTTTAAAACTTCGCCGACTACAATACCAACTACGGGCTCTGGATACAAGTCAGCCATAAGCTGTGTGTAAGGGGTCAAAACTACACGCGGTGGCGCGGCGGCTTTAACAAGATCACCTACTTTCATTGCTGAATATCTCCCATGAACTAGTTCTTTCATTAGTAAGAATTGTACCGTCACTAAGCAAAATATCAATCTTTGTGCTAGCTGATTTGACGCAAACCTTCAAAACAATGCCTAGCTCCTCTGTTCTTGGAACAAAAGTATTTTTCATCCATGGGTTATGTTCGACCCATTCCTTTTCGTGTTTTGTAAGTTTTCTGCGAACTAAATTACTGACGTCAATGTGTGGCATATGCATCTCCTGTATCGACAATATAATCCAACTTAACGTTAACTACACAAATTTTGTTTATCTAGCCTACTAATCCGACAGCCCTCTAAGATCTGAATCTCATCATTCCCCTCCCACTCAATCCTATCAGGCCAGGCTACCAACACGAAATCACTATTTGGACATGATTCTATTACTAGACCAATGTGGTCAGGCTTTCCTGTATACCAAGAACCATACTGTACTAAATCACCCACTGTTTTCTTTATCATAACTACTCCGAACAAATAACGGTTAACGTGTCCGCGTATAACCAATTTCCTATCGACCCGTTGGGCCAAATCACGTCGTATCGCACTTCGTTGTGAATTCTATGCACGTGCACAATCAAACCAATCGGATGCGAAGATCCCATGTATACACCTGAGAAACCGGTGAATTTTACAAGGTCGCCGACGTTCATTGCAATACCCTTAGCAGATCTAGATCATACCAGCGCATTAGACTGTGTGGCGTTTCACAACGATATATTAACACTGAGTCTTCATCTGGAAATTCTGCAGGTTCTACTGCAACGACCAATCCCGTCCAGGAAGCATGCGCGTATTCAAGCCGCACGAGCTTTCCAACTAAATTGTGCGCGGTCATGATTTTTTATTAATGAGATCTACGATCTCAGTCTCGAGACGCTCAGCCTCGAGAAGATACTTTCCGGCTAGCCGGAGATCTCCGTTTCTTTGGGCATTAAAGGCCTTCTCTTGCAAACTAGCAAGTTCGGCCTTTTTCCGCTCAAGCGGATCCAAAATGCCCAACATTCTCTTAAGCCACTTCATCTGTTACCTCCAACTTCTGTGCCTGTTCAGGCGTATAATGCCATTCACCGTTAATACCGTCCCAATCAACGACAACATACCCGTCCTGCTTAATCTGTTTAATAACACCATATGCAACGGCATACTTCCACATCGGCGCCATCTTTACGCGATCACCTACCTTCATACCACCTCCAAATCACTATGTGAGACGCGCCATGCGCGGCCCTGTGTTAGGATAATCAATTGACCATCAGGTTTCCTTTCCAGCAATAAAGCAATCCAACCCGCTATCATTTGCATATATACGTTTCCATATGCGCACACATCCTTAACCCGTACCAAATCACCGACCCTCATTGTACTCTCTTACATAGCTTGCATATGCGTTTTTTACTATAGTCGGATACGCGATATCATAACCGGTACCGGCGTCTAAATGCTCGCGTGTCACGTGAATCTTATGCGGGTGATCCGCCTCGTCATACTTGTCCTTAAGTCTTGATACCAAGTAGTCAAACGTTTGATCAGTCATTATTTCGCTCGCGTCACCCAACCGGTAATACGCGTAGCTCGCCATCATAAACCATGACACCAACATGTTCGGTGACATTGCAGCCACATCATCATATGTCTTCATTCTTCATCACTCCTGCTTGCGTTCCAACACCAACACTCCGAGGCGCAGCATCGCCCATCCATAAAAATGTCAGCTATATATCTAAAAAATTTCCTAATCACGAATCACCTCAAGATAGTTTTTATGTTCAACGCTCGAGCTTCCATCAGCCCACAATACCAAAAAATTGTCTCTCTGGCGGTCAATGCAATCTTCAACAATGAGCCCACTTGTACGCCCCTCAAGATTGTCGACACGAAAGAACTTGCTTTCCAAAAATTTCACCAAATCACCTACTACCATTTACC
>MDTA01036013.1_pt1 | contig 46384 bp, 1 predicted proteins | sample 811151 | NCBI WGS metagenome assembly MDTA01 (sample SAMN05326648, study PRJNA326480) | marine metagenome | isolation source: seawater | place: Indian Ocean: South | collected 2010
AGGCATAACAGTTTCACCAGGTGTTCCATCAATTACACCTCTAATATCTGCTGCTTTTTCAAATGAATTACCATCTGAAGCAACAAATAACATCGATCCAACAGTATCATTTTCTTGTGCTACTGCATGGTCCCCGTCTGTAGGATTTCTGCTCTTTCTAAATACAAGTGATGAAGCATCAGCATCAAATGAATTAGTTGTAATTTCAAGATTTGTATCTTGGAAAGCTACACCACCCCCGAGTATAGATTGACCAGAAACAGTAAGTGTGCCACCAATGTGTGTGTCGCCACCTATTCCTGCACCACCCGCTACTGTTAATGCACCAGTTGATGAACTTTCACTTGCGGTATTAGATATAATATTTACAGTTCCAGATGTAGTTGTTCCAGTTGTAGATATATTACTTGAACCAGTATCAATTGAACCGAATCCAGATGTGATTGAACCTGAATCTAATGCTCCAACTGAAGTTAATGATGAATTAACCATTGTATCACCTAATCCGGTTGATGTAAATAATTCACTACCATCAAATAATAATTTTTTACCAGTAGCTAAATCAACTCCAATTTCGCTAAATGTAGCAATTGTATTGCCAGCTCCTTTGATTACAGTATTATTGTTTTTGGCATCAATAGTTATTCCTAATCCATTATCATCTGTAGCTATTACCATATTACCAGTTTTATTTACCAAGTATGAATTTGTTCCGCCATGGTATAAATTAATATTTTCCGAAGCACCAACAGTTAATCTTCCAGTAAGACTGTCAGCTGTCTTATCATCTGCATCAGCATTACCAATTACCTTGAGCAATCCACCAGTGTTAATTGTTGATGTACCAACATCAATGTCTCCGAATCCAGATGATATTGAACCAGTACTTAAAATTCCAACCTTTGTAAGATTTGAATTTACAACACTATTACCAAGCGCAGAACCATCTAATACAGTTGTACCATTAACTTTATATGTATTACCAGATGCAAGATTTAATCCAGTATTGTCAATAGTTGCTTTGGTAGTTCCAGTTCCCTTAAATTCGATATTATTATTAGCAGAATCCATAACAATTGAATTACCTGTTGTTCCAGTAGTTAATACTAAATCGCCAGTTTTATTAACTATATATGAATTAGAGCCACCATGATACAAGTTAAGGTCTTGACCTGCGCCAAGTGTAAGTCTTCCTGCAGCACTGCTTCCAGATGCATTGTCTGAATCAGCATCAGCAAGTACACGTAATAATCCAGATGTGCCTATTTCTGATGAACCAACATTAATATGTCCAAATCCAGATGTTATACTGCCGCTATTAAGAGCACCTACACTTGTAAGTGATGTAGCTTCTGTAATGCTGTTTTGTGATGCTGTTGAAATTGTACCTTGTATGGTACCGCCCCCAGTGACAGTAATATTACCTGTAGTATTAAGTGTATTAGCACTTGAATCCCAAGTAATAAATTTACCAGAAGTATCACCATAAGCAGTGAAATCAACACCATTGTCATCAGCACCGAGAGTTAATGACCCATGAATATCACTTGTTCCTGATTCAGCATCCCATACCATACCTACAGAATTGGAATTTTTACTGTAGAATTTAACTGTTTTGCCTTGTCCTGAACTTCCAACATCAAGATTACCACGTACATTTAATGTACCATCAGTTGCACCAGCTGTATCAAGATTTCCTAAACTTGTAATTGCTGGTTGATTGGCTGTTGTAATTCCACCACTAATAGTTACCGCAGATATACTTGTTATGTTGCTTACAGCTGCGCCATTAAATTCAACTGCTCCAACTTCAACATGTCCTGTTTGAGAATCAATAATAAGTTTTCCTGAACCAGAATGAGTAATCATTGTATTGGTATCTGGAAGTGTAATATTTCCGCCAACAGTCATTCCTTGTGTAAATGTAGATTCATCGTCTGCTACTAAAGCTCCAACTCTTAAGTTAGCATAATCATCAATTGATACATTACCACTTGTTGTGCCATCTTCTTCATTAGTATTAGTAAATGCAAATGTATTACCAGCTTCGTGGTATAAAAGAGATTTATTAGCTTTATTAGTTGCACTTCCATTACCACGGGTAAATACAATACCTAAATCAGTAGCAGTTCCAGTATTACCATCACCAATCTTAATTAATCTATCTTGAACAACATGTGTTGTTGTATTGGTTTGGGTAAATTCACCAATTACGTTAAGATTTCCGTTAATTACCGTATTACCATTAACATTAAGATTATCTCCAATTGTTACTTCGGAAGTAGAATGTCCAATTGTAACATTTCCACCTGAATTGGTAGTTGATATATTTAAGTTACCCGTTGAATTATTAATAAATGAATTGCTTCCATCGTGTTTCAATATTAAGTCCCCACCTGTGCCTAATTGGATTGAATCATTATCATTCATATTAATAGTTGAGGCTCTTAATTTACCTGTTACAACAACTTCTCTATTACTTGCACTATTACTTCCTGTAATAGTCATAATAGTGTCATTAAATGAGTTTTTAGAACTGTGGTCACTTGCTAACTTGAAATTACCATATTGAGATACAAATTGATAACTGTCACCTGCATCGCCACCATTATCACCAACCATAGTAAGTTTGGCTGGCCCATCACCAGAATCAGTAGATTTAATAGTTACATTAGGAGAAGATGATTCAACTGAAATATTGGTTACATTGGATAATGAACCACTTGACATTACAGCTGTACCATCAGTTACAGTACCACCACTTACTGTTCCAGATGATTGTATAGTACTATTTCCAACGTTAATATTACCAAATCCAGATGATATACTACCACTATTAAGTGTTCCAACTGATGTCAATGATGAATTGGTAACACCACTTCCAAGAGTACTTGCATCTAGAACAGTTTGATTATTAATTCTATATGTTTTACCCGCAACTACATTAATTCCGTTTGAATTAACTTGTGCTAATTCATTGGTATTGTGTTTAAATATAGTTATACCATTCTTAGCATCAAGTTCAATACTTCCATTAGAATCATGAGTTTTAATAATCATGTCACCTGTTTTATTAACCATAAATGAATCAGTACCACCGTGATATAAATTCAATGGTTGACCAACACCTAAAGTAAGTCTTCCTTGAGTACTGTCAGCGGTTGTATCATTTTGGTCAGCATTGGTATCAATAGTTATTACTCCACCTGAAGTTATATTAGAAGTACCAATATCAATGTTACCGAATCCTGGTGTGATTGAACCACTGTCTAACTCACCAACACTACTTAATGTACCAAATGCAGCATCTGCTTCTGACTTAGTGTATCGGTTATTTAATTGGCCTTGGATATCACTTGTTACATTATTGACAAAATTTAATTTTTGTGCTGTACCGGTGAATCCATCTAATTTATTGATTTCAGCAGTTGTAGCTGTTACACCATCCATGATATTTAATTCAGAAGCAGAGGCAGTAACATCGGTTCCGCCAATATTTACTGAATCAGCAGTTAATTTACCACCAATATCTGTTGCACGGTTAACTGTTAATTTATTAGCTTATAGAAGCATTAGTCCAGTATTAGATGAATGTCCAATGGTTGAGCTATCAATGACAATGTTATCAACAGTTAAATTACCAGCTTGCATGTTTCCTGTAGTTTTGATTAAACTATTTCCTACATTAATTGAACCAAAGTTAGAAGTAATTGAGCCTGAATCAAGTGCACCTGTGGTTACAATACTTGAAGCACCATTAATAGGAGCATAACTTGCATCAGCAGTAGCAGTATTCAATTTAGAATTAATTTGTGTTTGAATGGAACTTGTAACTCCACTTACAAATCCTAATTCATTTGAAGTTGTACTGATACCAGACAATTTATTTAATTCAGCAGCAGTTGAAGTTACATCAGTTGCACCAATACGTAATGTATTAGCAGATAATTTTCCAGATGTAGTTAAATCGCTATTAACAGTCAATGAGTTGCTTGCCAATACCATCAAATTGGTATTATTGACATGTCCTATTGTTGAATTATTAATTACGACATTGTCAACTGCTAAATCACCAGCTGTCATGTTACCGTCTGTTTTAATCGTACTTGAACCGGGATATATTTGTCCAAAGTTTGTTGTAATTGAACCAGACGATAATGCACCTACAGTTGTTATAGTTGAAGCTCCTGAATTAGCAATAAATGCAGAATCAGCCTCCGATTTAGTGTATCTATTATTCAATTGTGTCTGAATAGAACTTGTAACTCCATTTACATATCCTAATTCAGCGGAAGTTGTGCTTATACCATCAAGTTTATTCAAATCAGAAGCACTTGAAGTTACAGCAGTACTTCCTAATGTAAGATTATTAACAGTTAAGCCAGCATTAATAGTTGTATTACTTCCAATTACTAATGAATCTGAATTCAATGTTAATAAACCAGGATTGGATGAATGACCAATATTTGAACTGTTCAATACGAGGTTATCTACCTCAAGAGAACCTGCATACATTGCACCAGATGTAGTTATACTACTTGAACCAGTGTTAATTGAACCAAAGTTAGAAGTTATAGAACCACTGTCTAATGCTCCTACAGTTACAATTGAACTACTGCCCGCTTTTGGTGCAAATGTATTTGTTGCATCACTTGATGATAATAAATTATCAATTTGATTTTGTAAATTACCAGTAGTACCAGATACGAAATTTAATTCTTGTTGAGTTGCAGTTAAACCATTTAATTTATTAATATCGTCTTTATCAGCAGTTACACCTTTCATAATATTAAGTTCAGATACAGATGCTTCCACAACACTTCCATCAACAATTAACTGAGTTGCATCTAATTTACCGTTAATAGTTACTTTACCAGCCGAAAAAGCTAAACTTGAACCAGTACTGTGTAATATAGTTGAACTATTAATATTAATATCATCGACTTCTAACTCTCCACCAGTTATTTTGCCTAATGTAGTAATTGTACTTGAACCAGTGTCAATATTACCAAAACCAGTTGTGATACTTCCAGAATTGAGAGCACCAACAGTTACAATATTACCACCTGCAGAATTTGCAATAGCACTATCAACTTGTGACTTAGTGTATCTGTCGTCCAATGCAGCTTTAACATTAGTAGTTAAGTTACTTAAGTGATTAATATTATCTTTGGTTACAGTTACTCCATCAAGAATATTAAGTTCTGCTGCAGTGGAAGTTACTGCATCTCCATCAATATTTAATGACGAAACTTCCATATTACCTGCAATTGTAACTTTTCCACTTGTTAAAGAAATTAAATCTAAATCATCTTTATGACCTATTGTTGCGCCACTGGCTACGACACTTCCTACACTTAAAGCACCTGATTTAATTGAACTGCTTCCAACATCAATGTCACCAAATCCACTTGTAATACTTCCAGAGTTAAGAGCACCTACAGTTACAATATTAGATGTTCCTGTGGTAGCTCCAAAAGCAGCATCAGCTTCAGCCTTAGTGTATCTATTACTTAATTCGGTGCTTAAATCTGTTGTACCAATTTTAAGTGTTGTAGCACTAAGAGTTCCATCTACTGTTACTGAATTATCAGTTAATACAAGTAAATCGTTATTTCCAGTGTAACCAATCTTGGAATCTCCAATTGTAATATCACCTGTAATTAATTCACCACCTGTAATAGCAGAAGATGTTGTTATAGATCCGAAACTGCCTGATATTGAGCCAGTTGTAAAATGACCACCTGTAGCTACATCTGTTTTAAGGGCATATCTATCATCTGCTGCTGTCTTAGTATATCTATCGTTTAACTGAGTTTGTATACCACTAGATACGCCATTAACATATCCTAATTCTTGAGCAGTAGTTGCTAATCCATCTAATTTATTAATATCTGCAACTGATGCTGTAATATCTTGACCAGAAATCTGTAATTTACTGGCATTGATTTCACCACTTGTTCCATATACAACGGCTTTACTGTTAGAGATTGTTCCAGCACTTGTTCCATCAAGCAAGTTAAGCTCATTAGCTGAAGATGTTACTTGAACAGCACTTCCTGAACCTCCAAGATGAAGTTGTGATGTTTTAATTACGTCAACGTGTTTGTTAGAATCAACTACAATAGCTTTACCTGCTGTTACAGTACCTGCAGATACACCACTAATAGTTCCTGCAATAGCTTCTGTTATTTCACTGCTTCCAACAATAACTTTGCTGGATTTAATAGGTACGTATGAAGGAATACTTACATGTCCAGCAGTAGTTCCATCATCATTTGTGTTTATAACAGCAAAATGGTCATTCGATTCATCCCAAATAAATCCTACATTAGTATCGTTACCTCTATTAATAATAAGACCAGAATCTACACTTCCAACTGTTGCTGATGAAGAAAGTACCATTAATGGGTCTTGAACTGTAACATTTTGAGTATTAACAGTTGTTGTAGTACCACTTACTGTGAAATTGCCGGATACAACAAGATTACCACCTGCAGTGATATTATTATCACCAAAGCTAATAGTTCCACTTGAATCATGAATTGATCCAGCACCAATACTCATTGTACCTACTGAAACACTTCCCGAATCAATTGAAGTAGCTTTGACTTGACCACCTGTACCATATACGACGGCTTTTCCGTTAACAATGGTATCAGCAACTGCGCCATCTAATAGATTAATTTCATCTTTATTAGCAGTTACACCATCGAGAATATTAATTTCATCAGTAGTTACAGTTGCACCATCTAATAAATTAAGTTCTTCAGCAGTAGAAGTTACTTGAGTATTAGCTATTTTAAGAGTACTTGTTTCTACAGTAGTACTGCTTACAGTTCCCGCAATAGCAACTGAATTATTAGATAACGTTATTAAATCTTGGTCACCGGAAAATCCAATGTTAGAATTATTTATAACAATATCATCAATTTCTAATTTACCTCCAGATATGGTATCTGATGTAGTAATTGATTCATTCGTGTTAATAGTTCCAAACCCAATTCCAATACTTCCAGTAGTGAAGTTGCCACCTTGATTTTGATTACCTGTAGATGAAGCAGCAAAAGCAGCATCAGCTTCGGCCTTAGTGTACCTGTCACCTAATTGTGTTTGAATACTAGATGTAACACCAGCTAAATATCCTAACTCAAGGGCGGTTGCAGTTAAACCATCTAATTTATTAAGGTCGCTTGCTTCAGCAGTTAATCCAGTAATAGCATTAATATTAGCAGCTGTAGCTGTAATATCAGTTCCAGAAAGTTGCAATTTGCTTGCATTAATTTCACCATTTGAACCGTATACAACAGCCTTACTATTTACTATAGTTGAAGCGGCTGCTCCGTCAAGAATATTTAATTCATCTTTGGTTGCAGTAACGCCATCAAGAATATTGAGTTCAGCAGTAGTTACAGTTGCACCATCAAGAATATTTAATTCATCTTTGGTTGCAGTAACACCCTTAAGTGCATTAAGTTCTTCAGGAGTTGCTGTTATTTCAGTACCGCCTACCAATAATTTAGTAGCATTTACATTACCATTTACAGTTAATACGCCACTTGACATACTTAATAAATCTGTATCACCAGATACACCAATTGTTGATCCAGAAACAACAACATTATCAACTTCAAGTTCACCTGCTGTAACTTTTCCAGTTGTTGTAATTGTACTTGAACCTGTATCAATTGATCCGAATCCAGCTGTTATAGAACCAGCATTAAGTGCACCTACTGTTGTTATAGTATTAACACCTTCTTTAGGAGCATATAAGTTAGCAATATCAGAACTACTTAATTTATTATCAAGTTGTGTTTGAATTGGTCCAGATACACCTACTAAGTGATTAATTTGTGCAGTTGATGCTAATACACCATCTAATTTATTAATTTCAGCAGGTGTAGCTGTTATGTCAACACCTGAAACTTGTAATTTAGCTGCATTGATTTCACCATTACTTCCATAAATAACAGCCTTGTTATTAACAACAGTTGAAGCAGAAGTACCCTTAAGATTATTCAATTCATCTGTAGATGATAATATACCATCAAGTACATTGATTTCATCTTTGGTGGCAGTTACGCCAGTTAAAATATTTAATTCAGTTGTACTTGCTGTTAATCCAGATAATTTATTTATTTCAGAGGCTGAAGCGGTTACATCAGTACCTCCAAGTTTAATACTTGATAATGTTGCTGCACCAGTTACTTCAATATCTCCAGTTACCTTAAGTAAACCATTAGATAATGTTAATAATCCACTATCAGTACTATGACCAATAGTTGAACCATCAATTAATACTTGGTCAACTTGTAATTCACCTCCAGTGATTTTACCTGTTGTTGTAATTAAACTGGCACCAGTATTAATATTTCCGAATCCAGATGTTATTGAACCTGCATTTAATGCTCCTACAGTAACAATACTCGAACTACCTTCTTTAGTACCATATGTTGATTCAGCAGTTGTTGTATCTAATTTATTATTGATCTGTTGTTGTATATCTGAAGTTACATTCTCTAATAAATTGATTTTATCAGCACCAACTGAAACAGCTACACTATCAATTTTAAGTGTTTTTGCATTGATTTCACCATTAGAACCATATACTACGGATTTCCCATTATTAATATTTCCCGCTGAAGCACCATCTAATAAGTTAATTTCATCTGAATTAGATGTAACACCATCAAGAATATTTAATTCAGCGGCTGAAGCAGTAACATCTTGTCCTGCAATTTGAAGTTTAGCTACATTAACTTCTCCAGTTGTACCATAAACTACAGTCTTACTATTAACAATTGTTCCTGAAGATGCACCATCAAGTAAATTAAAGTCAGCTGTATCTGCGGTTACACCAGATAATTTATTTAATTCTAAGGCGGACGCATTTATATCTGTTCCAGATATCTTGAATTTAGATGCATTTACTTCGCCGTTAATTCCGTAAACAACAGATTTACCTTGAACTATAGCACCAGCTGATGCACCATCAACTAAATTAATTTCATCTTTTGATGCAGTAACTCCATCTAAAATATTAAGTTCATCAGTAGTAGCTGTTACACCATCAAGGATATTGATTTCATCCGCTGTAGCTGTTACAAGTGTATCAGCTAACTTAAGACCACCATCAATACCATCATGTGATGCAATATTTAATATTTGATTTTCATCAGTTCCACCAATTGTAATAATACCAGATGCACTTTGAGTAACTACTTTTCCGTTAGAAGATTGTCCTACAGTTATGTTATCTAATGATGCAAGAGATGCACTGTTTATTGTGACACCGCCTACAACTATACCAGTATCTGCTGTAATAGTTCCTGTGGCTGTAACATTACGTAATCCAGCAATATCTTTTGTTGAATTTAATACAACAGCTTTTTCACCTACAGCAACACCTTGTGAAACTCCATCGAGATAATTTAATTCATCTTTATTAGCAGTTACACCATCTAAAATGTTAAGTTCAGCAGCTGTAGCAGTTACATCTGAATCTGCTATTTGAAGTTTGGTTACATTAACTTCGCCAGCTGAACCATATACAACAGCCTTGCTATTTACAACAGCTCCAGCTTGAGAACCGTCAAGTAAATTAAGTTCAGTTGCAGTCGAAGTTACATTTACATTTCCAATTTGTAATGTTGTGGCATTCAATTCACCATTAAGACCATATACTGCTGCTTTACCATTAACAACTGTTCCTGCTTCGGAACCATCTACTAAGTTGATTTCAGTTGCTGTTGAAGTAATACTTGACCCATCAATTTGTATTTTTTTGGCATTAATTTCACCAGCAGAACCATATATTACTGCCTTATTATTTACAATGGTTTGACTTACAGCACCATCTACCAAGTTAAGTTCTTCAGCAGTTGATGTAACAGTTGAACCGTTGATTTGTAAATTAGATGTATTTAATTCACCCGATGTACCATATATAACAGCCTTGTTATTAACAATTGATCCTGCTTGTGAACCATCAAGTAAATTAATTTCATCTGCTGTTGATGTTACCGCAGTATCACCAAGTTTAAGTGTAGTAGTTTTAATTTCACCACTTGAACCGTAGATAACTGCCTTACTATTTACAACAGCTCCAGCTTGAGAACCGTCAAGTAAATTAAGTTCATCTTTATTAGCAGTTACACCATCAAGAATGTTAATTTCATCAGCGGTTGATGTAATTGCAGAACCACTCAATTTAAGAGTTGTTGCATTAATTTCACCACTGGCACCATAAACAACAGCCCTGCTATTTACAACAGTTCCTGCTTGTGAACCATCAAGAAGATTGATTTCAGTTGCAGTTGATGTGATGCTATCACCGCCAATTTGTAATTTAGTAGCATTAACTTCACCACCGGCACCATAAATAACAGCTTTGCTTTCATTAACATTACCTGCGCTAGTTCCTGTTAATAAATTAATATTTTCGGTTGTAGCAGTTACACCATCAAGTATATTGATTTCAGCTGCAGTAGAAGTTACTGATTCACTATTAATCTGAAGTTTATTCATATTAACTTCTCCATTTGCACCATATACAACAGCACTATCCGATTTAACAACACCCGATTGTACACCATCGAGTAAGTTAAGTTCAGCTGCACTTGATTTTACAAGAACATTATTTAATTTAAGTCCACCATCGACTCCATCATGTGAAGCAATATTTAATATTTGGTCTCCATTGAGAGAACCAATTACAACTTCACCTGAATTATTTTGAGTTACGGCTTTACCATTTTGAGATGTTCCCAAAGCAGTTATACCATTGATAAGTGCTAATGAAGCTTCATCAATTGTCGTTGCACCTAATACAAGACTTCCATTAACATTTACATCTTTGTTAAATACTGAATTTTCACTTGCAGTTAATCCACCAAGTTTAAGGTTGGAATAGCCGTCAATCGTTACATTTCCGTTAGTTGAACCATCTTCTGTGTTGGTTTGAGCAAATGCAAATACATCTTCTGATTCATCCCAAATCAATGAATTGTTAGATATATTGGTACTTCCGCCACCACCGCGTGTAAATACAATACCTAAATCATGCGCTGTTCCTGTATTACCTTCGCCGAGTTTAATCAATTTATCAGCAACAGTGTATGATGTAGTGTGAGTAGTTGTCATAGTTCCAGAAACAGTTAAATCACCTGTAATTGTGGCATTTCCACTTACAGATAAATTATCTCCAATGGTAACTTGTGAATTTGCGGCACCAATATCAATATTAGTCGAATCATTCAAGGTACCTATCTTCAAATTACCGGTTTCATTGGAAATGTATGAATCACTTCCATCATGGTATAATTTCATATCATTACCTGTACCAATATTTATCGTGTCATTGTCTTGTACTGCTAATTTATCGGCTTGTAATGATCCAGTAATTAATACTTGTCTATCAGCGGCGTTATCATTGCCAATCATTGTCATTATTGTTTCACCATATGAACCAATTTCATTGTGGTCAGTTGAAAATGTTGTAACACCATTTACAGATTTAATTTCTATACCATCACCTTTTTCACCCGAATTATCACTTACCATACGGATTTTAGATGCGCCATCTGATGGGTCAGTTGATTTAACAGTCAATAATGCATTATTAGATTCAATTGAAGCAGATGCTAAATTGCTTAATACACCATCAACAAGACTCATTGTTCCATCGGATAATGTACCTTCTATAGTTATATTATTAATACCGCTTATATTTTTAGAACTGTCTAAAACAACTATTTTTTCTGCAGCAGCTGTTCCAGAAGTTACGCCTGTAAGTAAAGAAGCATCAGATTCGCTTAATGTAGTTGAACCAATAACTACATTTCCAGATGTAGTCAAATTGCCCGAAATATTAATATTTCTAAGTCCAGAAACATCCAAATCACTGCTTGAAATTACAGCTTTTCCACCAACATTATTTGATGTACTTGCGCCATCGAGTAAGTTAATTTCATCTTTTGTGGATGTAACGCCCTTTAATATATTTAATTCTGCCGCACTAGATAATACTGCTAAATTATCTAACTGTAAACTTGCTGCATTAATTTCACCAGATGAACCATATATTACCGCTCTGCTATTTACAACAGTACCAGCTTCTGAACCATCGACTAAGTTAAGTTCTGCAGCTGTTGACGTAACTGTTGAACCTTCAATTTGAATTGATGTAGCATTAAGTTGCCCAGCATCTCCGTATATAGCAGCCTTGTTATTTGCAACAACACCCGGTGATACACCAGTTAATTTATTAATGTCGTCACTATCTGCAGTTACACCTGAAAGTACATTCAATTCTGAAGCAGTAACATTAGCACCACTTAAAATGTTAAGTTCATTAGCAGTTGCCGTTACATCAGTACTTCCAATTTGTAATTTGCTTGTATTAACTTCACCATTTGTACCATATATTACAGCTTTAGAGTTAGAAATTGTTCCAGCAGATGAACCATCTAATTTATTGAGGTCGTCTTTGTCAGCTGTTACACCATCAAGTATATTAAGCTCCGTGGCCGATGATGTTACAAGAACACCAGCAAGTTCTAAACCTCCATCTACGTTATCGTGTGAAACAATATTCAATACTTGGTTACCACCAGCTGCACCTATAGCAATGCGGCCACTATTATCTTGGGTAATTACTTTACCATTACTAGATTGTCCAAGTGTTATTCCACCAATAGGTGCTACAGTTGTTCCAGATATAGATGTGGTTCCAATTACAATACTGTCAGTAGCTGTAAGATTTCTTATTCCAGATAAGTCTTTATTATTATCAACTGTTAATACTTTACCACCTACAACAGTTCCAGCAGTTACGCCATCCAAAAGATTTATTTCATCTTTATTGGCAGTAACTCCGTCAAGAATATTTAATTCTTCTGCAGATGATGTTACATTTGTACCACCAATATCAAGTGTCGATACTTGTAATTCTCCTGCAACATTTACAAGTCCATTAGCTAATGTAACTAAAGCAGTATCATCTTTATGGCCTATGGTATTACTGCCGACTACAACATTGGATGTTTCGATTGAACCACCAGATATAGTTCCTGTAGTACTTATTGTTTCGGATCCTACATTTATAGAACCGAAATTAGAAGTAATTGAACCACTATCTAATGCGCCAACTTGAACGATGCTTGAACTTCCAGCTTTGACCGAATAAGCGTCATTTGCTGCCTGAGTAGTTATTTTAGCATCCAATTGATCTTGTATTGAGGATGATACACCACTGACAAATTCTAACTCAGATTTAAGAGTTGATAAATTATTTAATTTATTGATATCAGCAGCACTTGCTGTAACCACTGTTCCTCCTAAATTAAGTGTTGATGTCTGTAAAGTACCTGTAACGTTAACTGACCCATTAGCTAAACTAATTAAACCTGTATCATCTTTATGCCCAATAGTGTCACTTCCTATAACTACATCAGATGTTTTTACAGTTCCAGCTGTAATTGAAGCTGAAGTTTCAATAGTTCCAGTTGTGTCAACATTCATGCTTCCACCAATAGAACCACTGGTTAAGGCTCCTACAGTTGTAATTGTACCAGCTCCTGCTACTGGAGCATATAATGTTTCTGCATCAGTTGTTGACAACTTAGAATTAATCAAAGTATTAACATCAGAAGACACATTGGCAAGTAAATTAAGTTTAGATGAGTCAACAGTTAAACCCGATAATTTATTAATTTCAGTGCCAGTAGCAGATACTGATGTGCTATTTAATACAAGTCCTGTTGCATCAACAGTTCCTTTAACTTCAAGTTTACCACTAGATAATGTTAATAAGTCTGCATCAAGATTGGTTCCAACTGTGGAACCAGTTATTCTTATATCGCCAATATCACCTGTTGTTGATGTGACTTTACCACTTGTTGTGATATCACCAGATGTATCAACAGTCATAGCACCTCCAATTGAACCACTGGTTAATGCTCCTACAGTTACAATAGTATTTTTACCTGCAATTGGTGCATATGTAGTTTGGGCATCACTGGATGTTAATTTAGAGTCTAATTGTGTTTGAATATCAGAAGATACATTGCTTACGAAATTAAGTTTTTCTTGAGTTGCTGTTAATCCATCTAATTTATTAATATCAGCAGTAGTGGCTGTTACACCATCCATAATATTAATTTCATCAGCAGAAGCTGTTACTGCAACATTATTAAGTTTTAAATCAGTTGCTTGAAGTGTTCCATTAACTTTTAATAAGTTACTATTTAATTCAAGTAAATCAGTATCATCTTCATGACCAATATTAGTTGTTGAAATAGCAATATTACCAATATTTAATGTTTTACCTGATATACTGTTATCACCAACATTTATATCACCAAATCCAGATGCAATTGAACCAACTGTTAATGCACCGACAGTTGTTATAGTAGTAGCTCCCGAAGTAAGTGTAATAGGTGCGTAACCTGATTGAACAGAACTTGTATCAATCTTGGCATCCAATTGGTCTTGTATAGAAGATGATACATCAGATAACATATTAATCTTGGTATGGTCTACTGTAACTCCATCAAGAATATTAATTTCACTTGCAGATGCTGTTACATCAGAACCATTTAATTGTAATTTAGATGTGTTAATTTCTCCACTGGTACCATATATAACGGCTTTACTTGCACCTACTATACCAGGTGCTGCGGTATTGAGTCTATTCAATTCTGCTGCAGAAGATAATACTTTAGTTGAACTGTTGCCAGCTCCTAAGTGGAGTTCCCCTGCCTTAACTACATCAATTTGAGAATTAGAATCAGTGGTAACTACCTTAGATGCAGCAGCTGTTCCAAGAGTGATACCAGATAAACTTGAAACTATACTTTCTGTTAACTCAGAAGAACCAAGTAATACCTTATTTGCCTTAATATCTGCATAACTTGATATAGTTACATCACCAGAAGTTGTTCCTTCTTCGCTCGTGTTAACAGCCGCAAAATGATTACTAGATTCGTCCCAAATAAAACCAACATTGCTATCACTTCCTCTATTAACAATTAAACCTGAATCCGCAACACCAGATGTAGCACCTGATGATAACACCATCAATGGGTCTTGTACTGTAATATTTTGACTTTCAACTGTTGTTGATGTACCTTTTACAGTTAAATTACCATTAATAACAATATTGTTACTTGTAATATTACCTCCAGTTGTTATATCATTATTACTGAATGATATTGAACCACCTGAATCGCTTATGGAACCTGATTCAAGTGTTAAGTTACCTGCCACTACACTTGTTCCAGTTACACTACTTGTTGATGTAATAGTTGTTGCTTTAACATCACCTGAACTACCATATATAACAGCCTTGCCATTATGAACAACACCAGCTTCAGCAGTATTTAATAATTCAAGTTCTGTTGTTGTAGTATTTAATCCAGATAATTTATTTAATTCAGTTGCATTGGATGTTACAGATGCAAGTTTATTAATATCATTAGCAGTTGCAGAAATATCAGTATCTCCAAGTTTTATTTGTGAAGTAACAAGTTTACCTGCAACGGTTACTTCGCCGGAAGCTAGGGTTACTAAATCTACATCATCTTGATGACCAATTCTTGATCCATCAATTACAACATTATCAACTGTTAATTTAGTACCAGACATTTCTCCAGCAGATAAACTGCTTGTACCAATATCAATACTTCCAAAACTTGATACAATTGAACCAGCTTCTAATGCTCCTACTTCAATAATTCCGTTTGTAAGGTCTTTAATAGCATATCTATTATCTGCTTCATCCTTTGTGTATACATTACCCATAAAGGTACCTATATTTGATGTAACCCCAGTTAATTGATTAATTTCAGCAGTATCAGCAGTTACTCCATCCAAAATATTTAATTCATCTGTTGTAGCACTCAATGATGAAAGTTTATTAATATCTGTTGCAGTAGCTGTTACAGCGGTTCCATTAAGAGTAAGATTTGTAGTAGCAACACGTCCAGAAACTGTTACTAAATCACTTGCTAAAGTAATTAAGTCAGAATCACCTGTGTAACCAATTGATGAACCATTAATTGTAATATTATCTACATTTACTTCACCTGCACTAACTGTTCCGGTCGTAGAAATTGTATTAGCACCTACATTGATGCTTCCAAAATTACCACCGATTGAACCAGCAGTTAAAGCACCAACTGTTACAATTTCGGATGAACCTTCAGAAAGAGAAAATTTATTATCAGCATCTGTTTTAGTGTATCTCGCGCCTAATTGGCTTTGAATATTTCCACTAATGCCCTCTAATGTATTAATTGCATCTTTATCAATTATAGCTTTTACACCTGATAATTTGTTAATTTCAGTTCCTGTTGCAGTAATTTCAGTCGAACCAAGTTTAAGACTTGCAGTTTGTAATTCTCCATTAACAGTTGCTTTTCCGGCAGATAATTCAAGTAAGTCTGTATCGGAGCTTACACCAATATTATTGCTAGATATTTTAATACTTCCTGCGTCAAGAGTTCCTGCACTTACATTACCAGTAGTTGAAATTGTACTTTCTGTTGAAATAGTTCCAAAAGTACTTGTAATAGAACCACCAGCTAATGGACCAACAGTAGTTATTGTTGATGCACCTGTATTACCAACAAAATTATCATTTATGTAACCTTGTGTGTACATATTTTGAAGACTTGCGTTAATATCAGATGATACATTAGATAAGAAATTAATTTTTTCAGCTGAAACTGTGATATCAGCAAGTTTATTTAAGTCGTTAGCATCAGCATTAACGGCTGTTGTTCCAATAATCATAGAATCCATTTGCACAGCACCGGAAACTTTTACTTTATCAGCTGATAAGGTCATTAAGTCAGTATCAGTGTTATGTCCAATATTAGCTCCATTAATTACAACTTCATCAACAGATAATTTACCTGCTGATATATCACTTGAACCAACATCGATACTTCCAAATGTACTTGTTATTGAACCAGTTTCTAATGGTCCAACATTCTTAATAAGATTATTACCAGCTTTTGGAGCATATAATCCATCAGCAGTACTTTCATCTAATTTAGATGTTATTTGTGCTTGAATATTTGATGTAACATCAGTTAAATAACCTATTTTAGTACTTGTTACACCTGTTACTCCATTAAGAATATTTAATTCAGCTGCGGTTGATGTAACATCTTTGAGTTTATTAATATCATTTCCACTTGCAGTAATAGCTACTGTACCAAGTCTTAAAGAATTGACAGTTGCTTGGCCAGATGTTGTTAAAGAACCATCAACAGAAAGACCAGATGTTGAAAATGTTAATAAATCTGTTTTATCTGTATGTCCAATAGTTGAGCCTTTCATGGTAACATTAGATACCTTAACTTCAGAACCTGTTATTTTATCAGTAGTTGTTATACTTTCCAAAGTATTAATAGTACCGAAATTATTACCTATTGAACCACTTGTTAATGTACCAACTGTGCTTATATCACTGCCTCCATTAATAGATGCATATAAATCATCTGCTTGTGTTTCAGTTAAACGATTATTAATTTGTGTCTGAAGGTTACTGTTTACATCTGATAAATAATTTATTTTATTAGCATCAACATTTACACTTGCTAACATATTAATATCATCAGCTGATGCGGTTATTGGTTCACTTCCAAGTGTTAAAGAATTAACTTCAATGCCACCATCAACAATAATCTTAGTTCCAGATAGCGTTAATAATGATGCATTTGCGGAATGACCAATTGTGGAACCGTCAACCAAAATGTTATCAACTGTTAACGAACCTGCAGTAACTTTATTACTTGTTTTAAGTTCACCACTTGTATCAATAGTTGTATTTCCTTCAAGAGAACCTGTTGTTACGGTGCCAATTTTTGATATTTGGTTAGAACCAGCTTTAGGTGCAAACGTATTATCAGCATCTCCCTTGGTATATCTGTCAAGTAAATCAGATTTTATTGATGAAGTAACACCTGTTAACTGATTAATGTTATCTTTTGAAACTGTGACACCATCCAATATATTTAATTCAGCAGAAGTGGATGTAATGTTATCTAAATCATTTATATTTGCTGCAGCAGTAGAGCTTAATGTAGTTCCACCAATATTTAAACTGTTTACTGTAGTTAATCCGTTAATAGTTGTTGGTTTATTTATTGTAACAGCGTTGGTTTCAAGTGAAATCAAGTTAGGATTTCCTGTATGTCCAATATTAGATGATACCATTAAAGAACCGGCTGTAACAACGCTTGTTCCAATATTTATATCACCGAAATTACTTGTTATACTACCACCACTGAGTGGACCAACTGTTACAATTGAACTACTACCTTCTTTTACACTAAATTTATTATTGGCTTCACTCTCAGTATATCTATTTTCAAGTTCAGTTGCAATAGATGTAGATACACCTGCTAATTGATTAATATTAGCGGCAGTTACATTTACTAGACCTTTAATAGCATTAAGGTCACTTGTATTAACATCCGCACCATCCAAAATATTTAATTCATTTGCTGAAGCTGTTACAGTTTGATTAGAAATTTTAAGTATACTCATATCAATTGCACCATTAATAGATACTTGGCCACTTGATAATAACATTAAATCTGCATCATTAACATGTCCAATTTTAGAACCATCAATTGTAATATCTCCAGTTTGTAATGTTTTAGATTTAAAATCATTATCACTGATATCAATATCACCGAACGTACTTGTTATTGAACCTTGAGTAAGAGGACCAACTTTTATAAGTGATGTACTTCCTTCTTTCACACTAAATTTATCGTCAGCTTGTAATTTTGTATATCTTGCCGTAAGGTCATCTTTTATAGATGATTCGACATTTGCAAGATGATTAATGTTAGCGGCTGTAACATTAGTTACTCCATCTAAAACATTAATTTCACCTGCATCAGCAGTTACTGCAGTTCCTCCAATTTGTAACTCAGCTACATTAACTTCTCCACTGTTTCCGTAAATAACAGCTGCATTATTTACAATATTACCTGCAACGGAATCTTTAATTAAATTGAGTTTTGCCGCTGAAGCTGTTACTTCAGTTGCTGAACCAGAATTACCAATGTATAATTTAGATGTTTTAAGTTCATTAACATTACTGTTATTATCAGTTACAATAGCTTTAGATGACGGTAATACACCTGACGTAGCACCAATTATACTATTAATGTTTTGTAATGCATTTTCATCTAATTCAGATGTTCCAAGGATAATTCCAGATGATTTGAGTTTTGCATAACTGTATACATTAATATTACCCGAAGTACTGCCATCTTCAGTTGTATTAATCATTGCAAAATGGTCATTGGATTCATCCCAAATGATACCACTATTCATATCGTCTCCTCTTTCAATAATTAAACCGGCATCAAGTGATGCGGAACCTGTAGCTCCTGATGATAAAACCATTAATGGGTCGTTGACAACTACATTTTCACTTGATACAGTAGTAGTATTTCCATTAACAGTTAAATTACCGTTAACAATAACATTATTACCAGTAATATTTCCAGTTGTTGTCAGGTTATTATCTGAAAATGAAATAGCACCACCAGAATCTGAAATTGCACCATTACTTATACTGACATTACCAATATTAGCAGATGTATCTGAAACTAATGTTGCAGTTGATACATTTGTTGCTTTCAATTCACCACTACTGCTGTAAACTGCTGCTTTTCCATTTTTAACTTTACCAGCTTCTGCACCACTAAGCAAGTCTACCTCAGTTGAAGTAACAGATACGCCACTTAGAATATTTAATTCATCAGGGGTTGATGAAACATTAACCATTTTATTAATAGCACCGGCAGCACCTGTTACAAGATCAGTATTTTCTAAATTAATACTTGTGGCAGTAAGTTTACCAGTAACATTAACTGGTTTATTAACAGCCAAAGATTCTGCATTAAGAGTAACTAATCCTGTATTATTAACATGACCAATAGTATTATTATCTACAATAACTTGACCAACTGATAATGTTCCTGCAGTTATTTCATTATTTCCAATGTTAATATCTCCAAATAATCCACCTATTGAACCACCGGTTAAAGCACCAACAGTAACAATTGATGAACTGCCTTCTTTGAGTGAATATTTTGTAATTTCAGAAGCGTCTAATTTTTCGCCAAATTTAGTGTTAATGTTGTAGGTAACACCCTCTAAATTATCGAAATTATCTGTTGTTATATTTGTTGAAATACCACTTAATAGATTTAATTCATCATCTGATGCATTAACATTAACCATTTTGTTAATCGCCGAAGCAGCACCTGTAGCTAAATCTGTGTTTTCTATATTAAGAGTTGATGCGGTAACTTTACCAGTAACGCTAAGAGGTTTGTTAACGCTTAATGAACTTGAATTAAGAGTCATTAAATTGGTATTATTTTTATGACCAATCGTATTATCATCAATAACTACATCTCCTACAGATATAGAACCGGCAGTGATATGATTCTCACCAATATCAATTGCACCAAAGTTTCCAGAAATTGCTCCAGCAGTTAGAGTACCAACAGTTGCAATACTTGCATGTCCTGTAATTGGAGCATATGTATCAGCGGCAGTTGATGAATCTAATTTAGCAGTGAGTTGATTTTTAATGGAAGTTGCACCAATCCCTGCCAATGAATTAATTTCATCAGTTGTTACAGTAACACCATCCATTATATTTAATTCTCCAGCATTTGCTGTAATGGCAGAACCATTTAATTTTAATGATGCGGTATCTAATGTACCGTCAAGTTCAACACCCGTTCCTGTAAGTGTTAACATATTTGTTTTGGTACTGTGGCCCAATGTAGAACCATTAATTTCAAGATTACCGGCCTTTAATGAACCACCTGTTACTTTGGCTGAAGTTTTAATTTGACCACCCATATCAATAGATGAGAAATTACCACCAATGGAACCAGCAGTCAATTCGCCAACAGTAGTTATTTTATTTTGTCCTGTAAAATCATCAAATAAGTCGTCCGTTTCAGATTTAGTATATCTTAAACCAATTTGTGTTTGGATAGGTCCAGATACACCATTAAGATATCCAAGCTCGAGAGCAGTGGTAGATAATCCTGTGAGTTTATTGATTTCTCCTGCATCTGCAGTGACTGGAGAATTACCAAGTGTCAATGATGTTGTTTTTAATTCTCCTCCTACTGTTACCTTACCAGATGACAATGTCAGGAGAGTGGGATCTGAACTATGACTAATTACAGAACCACTAAGAGTAATTGAACCACCTGTAACTGATGAACCACTTAATGTAGATGTTGTTTGTATTGGCGTTTCAGTTGAAATACTCGTAAATCCACTTCCGATTGAACCACTTGTTAATGCTCCAACTGTAGTTATTTTGTTTTGACCAGTAAAATCATCAAATAATCCGTCTGTTTCAGTTTTAGTATATCTTGCAGCAAGATCATCTTTAAGATTTGAACTAACTGTTACACCTGATAAATATTCTAACTCTGATTTTGTAATTGAAAGTCCAGCAAGTTTGTTGATTTCACCTGCAGTTGCAGTTACAGGTGAATTATTTAGATTAAGTCCAGTAGCTTTTACTGTACCAGATACATTAAGTAATCCAGCAGAAACTGTCATTAATGTAGGATCTCCGCTATGACCAATATTCGCATCTTTCATTACAATACTGCCTGTTTTAAAAGCATCTGCATTAACATCTCCGGTAGTTGTTATATTACTTGTAATATTTATTACACCAAATGTGGCTCCATCAATTGAACCCGCTGTAAGTGTACCAACTGTAGCAATACTGGCATGACCTGCTAAAGGCACAAATCTATCATTTGCATCATTGTCAGTTATTCTTGCGTCAATTTGGTCTTGAATACTACTTCCTACACCCTTGACAAATTGTAATTCATCCTTACTTGTTGTTAATCCATCTAATTTATTAATTTCACTTGCAGATGCTGTTACCGCTGAACCACCAAGTTGTAAAGAAGCAGTATTTACAGTACCATCAACTATAACATTATTACCAGAAATTGTTACAAGTTCTGGTACAGAACTATTACCTATTTTATTATCAGTAATCTCTAACCCAGTTGTTTTAAATTTGGAACCTGTAATGGTAGAACCTGTTATATTGCCAGTAGTGTTGATTACCATTGCACCTCCAATTGAACCACTAGTTAATGGACCAACGGAAACAATATTAGAAGAACCTGCTTTAGGTGCATATGTAGCTAAAGCTTCAGAAGAATCTAATTTAAGATTAAATTTATCTTTAATATTGTAAGTTAAACCTTTTAATCTGTTTAGTTCATCAGTATCAATAGTTGCTCCTGATAAAATATCTAATTCAGCTTGCGTTGAAGATACAGCTGAAATTTTATTAATACCAGCAGGAGCATTTCCGCTTAGTTCTGTACCATTAAGTGTAATATCGGAAACATCCAATTCGCCGTCTATTGTTACTTTTCCATCTGATAATTTCATTAGTAATGGCGCTGATGTATGACCAATGTAATAATTATCAATTTGTACTTGGTCTACAGTTAATGAGCCTGCATCTACATTTTTAGTTGTTGTAATATCAGATTCAATATTAATTGTTCCAAATCCAGATACTAAAGAACCAGCTGCAACACTTCCAATTGTAGCTATGAGACCACTTCCTTCTTTAACACCAAATTTATTGTTAGCTTGGTTTTGAGTGTATCTATCTAATAAATCAGCTTTTATAGATGAAGTTACTCCTGATAATTGATTAATATTTGTATTAGTTATACCTGATACACCATCAAGAATATTTATTTCTGATGCATTTGCGGTAATATCAGAACCGCCAAGAGTTAACGATTGAGCAGAAATACCACCAGTATTGGAATAAATTACTGCTTTATTGTTTGTAACAACTCCTGCACTTGAAGAATTTAATAGGTTAAGCTCGGCTGCAGAAGAAGTAACTTCTGTTGCATTACCACTTGTTCCAAGCTTCAATGTACCGATATTCATTTCATTTACATGTGAATTTGAATCAGTGACAATTGCCTTGGATGCAGATATTGTACCATCGGTTACACCAATAATTTTATCAGCATCAGCAGATGTTAAAGTAGAACCACCAATCAATAAATCATTTATTTTAAGATCAGCATAGCTACTTATTGAAACATTTCCATTAGTATTTCCACTTTCAGTTGTATTAATAGCAGCAAAATGGTCTGATGATTCGTCCCAAATAAAACCTACATTATTACTGGTACCTCTTTCAACAATTAAACCTGAATCCGCACTTGGTGCATCAGTTACATTGGAAGACAATACCATAAGAGGGTCTTTGACTGTTATGTTTTCAGTATTAACTGTTGTAGTGGTACCTTCAACCAATAAATTACCAGTAACAGTAACATTATTTGCTGATAAATCACCACTTGTCGATATGTCATTGTTTGAAAAGCTTACAGTGTTACTTGAATCGGTAATTTCACCATCTTTAAATGTTAATGTTCCTAATGTTGAATTACTGGCTGCTTCAATTGTTGATGAAATACTTGCCGTCCCATTAACAGTTAAATTTCCACTTTGCATAGTTCCTGAAGTAGATAATGCATTATTTGAGAAATCAATGGCTTGATTCGAATCAGTTATTTTTCCATCTTCAAGTGTAAGAGTTCCAATATTAGAACCCGACGCTGCACTTACAGTTGATGAAAATAATCCAGTTCCAGTGACAGATAAATTACCTGTGCTTGCTGTACCAGTAGTGCTTATATTTTGTGACCCAAATGAAAGTGATGTACCCGAAGTGGTTATAGAACCATTAGCTATTGTAACATTACCTATTTGTGAACCTGTTGCAACTGATATTTTTCCGGTTGATTTAAGTAAATTGTCATTAAAATCAATAACACTGGTTTGAGATGAAATATTGCCATCACTTACAGTAATATTACCTAATTTAGATCCACTTGCAGCAGTTATAATACCCGATGCTGTAATAGTACCGGTAACATTGGTTGCCCCAACATTAAGGCTTCCTGATGTAGAAAGACTATTATCACCAAGACTTAACGCATTGGTTTCACTATCTAAAGTTCCATCTGAAATAGTTATATTACCAAATTTAGAACCAGAACCACCTTGAATTATTCCATTGGCAGTAACATTTGAACTAAATGTCGCAGTTTGAGCTGATATAGATTTAATTGCAGTCAAATCATTTGTATTAAATGATATTGATTCGCTTGTATCTCTGATACTTCCGTCATTAAGATGTAGTGTTCCTGTTCCTACAGTAATACCATTTTTAGCATGAACAGCACCATCTGTGCTTATGCCACCGGGTACAGTTAAAGTTCCGCCTACTGATAAATCTCCAGTTGTTACTAAGTCATTAGTACCAATATCAATTTCACCATTAGTAGAAGATATACTTCCATTTGATATTGTTATATCACCTGCAGTTATGCTTGTGCCTACACTTACAGTTGTAGAAACTTTTGCTGTACCAGTTACATCTAAACTACCTGAATCTAGAGTTCCAGTAGTAGATAAATTCTCATTATCAAAACTGATACTGCCTCCACCAGATTTAATAGAATTATTTGTTAATGTAAGATTACCAATATTTGCTTTATTAGTAATAGTAACATCTCCTTGTAATTCAGATGTACCTGTAACAGATAAACTCGAGGTTATTGTTTTATTGGATGTAACAGTACCAGAATTAGTTGTAATATTACCAGATGTAGAAAGATTTGTTGTTCCAAAAGTTATACTTCCCTCACTATCTTGGATTGAACCATCGGCAACTGTAAGAGTCCCTGTTGAAACATTATTAGCTGTAATATCTCCACTTGTTACTAAATCATTAGAACCAACACTTATTTGTCCAGATGCAGATTCAATTGAACCTACTCCTAAAGTTAAGTCTGCAATTGTACCTCCTGAAGCATTTACATTACCAGAAGCTGTTACATTTGTTGCAGATATACTTCCGTTATTAGAATATATAACTGCCTTATTGTTAACTTTAGTTCCTGGAGAACTTCCATCTAACAAGTTCAATTCTTGAGTATTAGATTGTAATCCATCAAGAATATTAATTTCATCAGCATCAGCGGTTATTGCTTTTGTACCCAAGGTAATACTTCCTGTTTTAAGATTAGAAGATTCTAAATCTCCAGAAATATCTACTTTGCCTGATGTTAATGTCATTAAGTCAATATCAGTAGAATGACCTATTACATTATCATACATAACAAGTTCGTTTACATCTAAACTATTTGCTGTTACTTTTTTATTAGTTGTTATTGGTTTTTCTGTATTAATTGTTACATTGGTTGATATTTCACCTGTTGTAACTGTACCTAATTTAGTAATGGAAGTTGAACCATCAAGAGGACTGTATCCATCAATAATTTGTTGTTTAGTATATCTATTACTCAATTCAGATACAACTGTTGTTGACATTCCAGATAGTTGGTTAATTTCATCCGCATCAACAGTTACTAATACTCCTCCCAATTTAAGACCAGCATTAGTCTTATTATGGGATACAATATCAATAACTTGTGCTTCATTTGTTTTACCTACCTTAATTAATCCGTTTGCATCTTGAGTTAGAACTTTTGAATTATCAGATTGACCAAGTGTTACAGAGTCCAATGCTGCCAATATTGAACCTGTTACACTGGTTGTTCCAACTGTAAGATTATTGGATGCAGTAATATTTGTTGCTGTAATTGTATCTGACGATAAGCTGCTTGATGAAAGTGTTCCTACATTACTAAGATTGTTAGATGCTAAACTTATTGTTGATGTAGTAGAACTTATTTCGTTATCATCAAATTTGATATTAGCTACTTGAGATGCTGAAGATACACTTAACGAACCGGTGGTCTTTATATCCTCATTATCAAAATTTATTGTTCCTGAATTAGATTTAATCATTCCATTTGTGAATGTGAAATCAGCAAGCTGACTTCCTGATGCAGCAACGACAATACCATTTACAGTAGCATCACCAGATAAATTAATAGCTGAACCGCTTATATTTCCTGCAGAAAATGTACCAGTTGTAACTAAATTTTCATTATCAAAATCTATTTCACCTGATGTTGATTTAATACTTCCGTCATTAAATGTAATATCAGCTAATTTTGAATTTGCCGCACCAGTAATTGTTCCAGTGGTTGATAAGTTATCATTTCCAAAACTTATAGCTGTACCACTTGATGAAATAGAACCATTGCTTATAGTTATATTTCCTAATACTGCACCAGAATCACCTGTAATTACATCTGTTACAGAAAGGGTTGATGTTACTTTAGCAGAAGATACTTCTAAAGCTCCGGTAGTTTTGATACCGTCATTACCTAAATTAAATAAGCCACTGTCGGTTGTTAATGAACCTTGTCCAAAAGTAATATCACCTAATTTACTGCTATTACCACCAGTTATTGTACCTGATGCAGTTATATCTGTTCCAGATATAGCACCAGTTGTAAGTGAAGTAGAGTGCAATTCACCAACAGTTACCTTATCATTACTGAAATCTATAACAGAATCAATACCAATTTTAATAGCTTTACCTTCAAGTTTAAGATTTCCTATTTCAGCACTTGCTGAAGTTAATTTACCTGTTACATCTACAGTCCCACTAAAAACGCCATTACCAGAACTAATATTTCCTGTAGTTTCTAAATTATTGTTTTCAAGTGAAATTTTATTAGAACCTACAGTTGATGATTTAATAACACCATTGTTAATACTTACACCACCAATATCGGCAGAAGTTGCATCTAACATTGATAAACTTGAATTTCCAGATATTGTAAGTGTTGCACCAATAACTGATACTGCATTTAAATCATTTGTTTTAATTCCACCTAAATTACTGTAAATAACTGCTTTTTCATTAACGACTGTATTGGCAGTTGCACCATCAAGTAAATTAAGTTCAGCAGCATTAGATGTTACTTTAACTGTTGAACCACTATTACCCAGATATAAATCTTTTGTGTGAACAGTATCAATATGTTTGTTACTATCCAAAACTACAGTTTTGTCTGCTTCAGCAGTACCTGCAGTTAAACCTGAAATAAGGTTCAGTTTTGTTGAATCAAGAACTAAATCACCCAATCTCAAGTTACCTGCACGAATATTCATGTAACCAGAGGCTTGGTCGGTCATACCAATATTAATATTAGCAGTTCCAGTTCCGTCATCTGAAGTTTTTATAAATGAGAAAGTATCATCCGACTCATCCCAAATAAATGCAACATTATCATCGTCACCGCGCTCAATTAAGATACCCGAATCAACTGTAGCAGCACCAGTTGCACCAGATGATAAAACCATAATAGGGTCACTTACTGTAACATTGGTTGTATTTACAGTAGTAGTAGTTCCTGTTACATTAAGATTACCATTAATAGTTACATCACCTGACGTTATAGCAGATGCTGTTAAATTACCACTTTGTAAAGTTCCAGTTGTGCTCAAGTTAGAATTTCCAAACGAAATAGCATTATTTGCTGAAACAATTGAATCTTCTTGTACAGTAATGTTTCCTATAACTGATTTACTTGAAGCATGAACTTCACTTGCGTTCAATTTATTAGCGCTAACATCTCCTGCATTGGAGTAAATAACTGCTTTGTTATTAACAACTGAACCAGGTGATGACGTATTAAGATACATATATTCTGTTGATGTGTTTTCAACATCTTTGAGTACATTTAATTTATTTACAGCAGTTTCTAATACTGAGCCACCAATATTTAAGCTACCAGTAGTTACAGAACCATCAACTGTAACACCAGTTCCAGATAAAGTAACTAAGTCGCTTTTGGTAACTTCACCATGTTCAAAACCAATCGTGTCACCAGAAGCTGTTACTTTACCAACTTTAAGTGAACCACCCGTTATTTTTGTTGATGTTGTAATATCTGACTCAATATTAATTGTTCCAAATCCACTGGCAAGTGAACCAGCGGTTACTGTTCCTAATTCACCAAAAGTAGAGGAACCATTAACTGACGCATATAAATTGTCCGCATCGGATGTATTTAATTTCGTACCAAGAAGCGATACAACAGTAGCATCTAATCCCTTTAATTGATTAATTTCACCCGCAGTAGCTTTTACTAAATCACCTCCAAGTTTTAAACCTGAATTTGTACCATTATGAGAAGCAATATCAATAACTTCAGAACCGGCTGTATTACCAATAGTAACTACTCCGGTGCTACTTTGAGTTACTGCCTTGCTGTTTTGAGAAAATCCAACATTTGTAATACTATTAATTAGCGATGCTTCGCTGGAATTAATTTGTTCACTACCAATAGTTACAGTAGTGGCAGATACATTTTCAGCTGAAACATCCCCTGTTGTAGTTAAATTTTCGTTATCAAAGCTAATTGCACCAGATGAATTAGTAATCAATCCATCAGATATTGTAAAATCGGCTAAGTTAGCAGTGTCTGTAGTCAAGCTTCCAGAAGCACCAATATTTCCCGTAACAGTTAGATTACCGGATTCTAATGTTCCAGTTGTTTTGACATTATTATCAGAAAATCCAAGAGTTCCTGTACCAGAGGTAATTTGTCCATTATTAACAGTTACATTAGATAATAAGGAACTTCCTGAAACAGTAAGATTGGATGAAACTGTACTTGTACCTGTTGTTACTACATTACCTGTATTTAATACACCGACAGTAGCATTACCCGTGCTAAGTGTTCCAGTTGTTACTAAATTGTTGGTTCCAAAACTGATTTGATTTCCAGAATCAGTAATTGAGCCATTCTTTAATGTTAATGAATCAATTTCGGCTTTATTCGCAGATACTGTTTGACTTACATCTAATGTTCCAGTAATTGAAGCATTTCCAGATTCTAATGTTCCTATTGTGGTGTTACCCGCATTAAGAGTTCCTGTTGTAGATACATTATTTGTACCAAAAGATAGATTATCACTTTCCGATGTAATTGAGCCATTTGCAACCGTTATATTACCTAATTTAGATCCACTTGCAGCAGTTACAGTTGATGAAAAATTCCCCGTTCCTGTTGCAACAATACTTCCACTGGTAATATCGCCTACAGTAGCGTCACCCGAATTTAATGTTCCTGATGTAGAAATATTATTCAATTCAAAACTTAATGTATTATTAGTAGCAGATGTTGTTATTTTTCCATCTTCAAGCTTTACATCGCCAAATTGTGACCCAGAAGCACCAGTCATTATTCCAGTACTACTTACAGTTCCACTAAGTGTAATATCAGCAGCATTAATAGTCCCTGTTGTGACTAAATTATTTGCTCCAAATTTAATTTTATTTCCAGCATGAGTTGTTGAAATAGTATCATCAGTTATGGTAATAGTGCCAATTTTTGAACCAGAAGCAACTTCGGCAATTCCTGTTGATTTGAGTGTAGTTGCTATAACTTGTCCAGATGCTGAATAAACTACAGCCTTACCATCTACTACAGTTCCTGCAGAAGCGGTATTAAGCAGATTAATCTCATCGGCGCTTGAATTAACTTTGGTTGCTGTTCCACTTTCACCAAGATAAAGTGAAGTTGTTTTAAGCTTGTCAACATGTTGATTATTATCTATTATAATAGCTTTATTAGCAGCTAAAGTACCATCTGTAACACCATTTAATTTAGATAAATCATCTGCGTTAATAGTTGTACTGACTGTACCATTATCTAAGATAAGATTCTTAACACGTACATCAGCATAGGAATCAATGGTTACATTACTGGTTGTATCACCAGTATTATCTGTATTAACAAAGCTAAATACATCAAGTGATTCATCCCAAATCAAACCTACATTTTGTGATGTTCCTCTTTCAATTATAAAACCAGAGTCTACACTTGGTACACCTTCAGTTCCTGATGAAAGTATCATTAATGGATCGCTAACTTCAACATTTGTTGTGTTGATTGTAGTAGTTGTTCCTTTTACATTGAGATTTCCATTAATAGTAATATTACCAGATGCATTAATATCACTGGCATTGAGTTCTCCTGAATTTATTGTTCCAGTAGTTTTCAGTATAGTATCAGCAAAATCTATTCCAGTTGGGTCAGATGATGTAATAGATGAACCAGAAAGAGTTAGATTACCTATATTTGAAACTGATGAATTCAAATTGGTAGTTTCAAGTGTAGTAGATGTTAATTTACCATCCGCATCATAAACAGCTACTTTATTGGCAACGGTTTCACCTTTTTTACTTCCTGATAGTGAACCTAACTCAGATGATGTAAGTGTTGTGCCAGTAAGTATATTAAGGTCTGATGCTGATGCAGTAACTGCACTTCCATTAATCTTAATAGATGATGCATCAAGTGCTCCTTCTACTGTTACTTGTGAAGAAGATACTGTAATAACATCTTCATTATCGGATACACCAATATTGTTGTTTTTAACAATAATATTACCACTTGTTACTTCATTGGTGTTAATTTTGCCACCAACATGAACATCACGGTTAACCGATACATCTCTAAATCCAGCGATATCTTTGTTATCGTCAACTACTACAGCGGCATTTAATTTAACTGAACCAGCTGATACATTATTTAATCTATTAAGTTCTGCAGCAGTTGAAGTAAGTGTGGTACCATTAAGAGTTATTTCATCAGTGCTTAAATTTGTAATTGATACGCTATTTAAGCCTGTTACATTTTTATTACCATCTACAATAACAGCTTTGCTTTCTGTAACTGTTCCTTCACTTACATTATTTAATTTATTTAATTCTGCTGCACTGGATTTAACTAATAATCCATTTAATTTAAGACCACCTGTGCTTCCATCATGTGATGCTATGTTGAGGACTTGATTACCAGATTCCTCTCCAATATTAACAACACCATTAGAATTTTGTGTTACTACTTTGTCATTTTGTGATTGTCCCAATGTAATACTATCTAAAGCTGCAATAGTTGCCCCTGTTACAGCTGTTGCACCAATAGTTAATTTAGCACCAACAGTTAAATCTTGTGTTACTGATTGATTTCCATTTACAGTTAAATCTCCGTTAGAAACTTCTACATTACCTTGAGAATTAATTACTAATTTTTCAGTAGCGGTACCACTTGAACCAGTAGAAAATACTAATTTGGTTGCATTATTGGTTGAAGTAAATTCACCTTCTGAAATAGCTTTAATTGAAGCTGCTACAGTAATAGCATCAACACCAGATGATTCATCTGGAGCTTGGAAGTTTATTCCACCTAATTTATTATTAATTTGAATATCATTAGATGAAGTATTAAGATTTAATTCAGCACCTGATGATGATTTTGCAAGCATATTACCTGCTACATCTAATGTACCAGTTGATAAATTACCTGAATTAGTTACATTACGTAATCCAGATATATCCTTATTTGCGTCAGTAACGAGAACACCTTGTTCTTTTGCTACACCATCAACAACATTATTTAATTTATTAAGTTGTGATACAGGTGCTGCTAAATCATCACCTCCAATATTAATGCTTGAAATTGATAAATTATTGATTCCGGTAATATCTTTATTAGCATCAGCTATTACTGCTTTATTTTGAGAAACTGTTCCATTTACAGTACCATTTAATTTGTTTAATTCAACTGCACTAGATAACACAAGTTCATTATTCAATTTAAGACCACCACCAACTCCATCATGTGAGGCAATATTTAATACTTGATTTGCATTGGATTGACCAATAGTAACTACGCCATCAGAGTTTTGAGTCAATACTTTTTCATTTTGAGATACACCAATAGTGGTAATACCATCGAGTAATCCAATTTCAGTGGATGTTACAGCCATGCCACCGACAGTTAAGGAACCATTAATTGACATATCACCTCCAACAGTTGTGTCTGATGAAAATACACCTTTGGTTGCTTTTAAATCGGAAATACTAAGAGGTGCAAAATTATTCAAATGATTAATTGATGGGTCATTACCATCCCCATCAATATCGGCGCTTACAAGAGCAAATGTATCTTCAGATTCATCCCAAATAAATAATTTATTACCTACATTGGATAAACCACCGTCGCCTCTTGTAAATATTATACCCAAATCATGAGAACTTCCAAGGTTTCCATCGCCTAATTTTATTAATCTGTCATTAACATTGTAATTGGTTGTATTAATAGATGTTAAACTACCATTTACAGTTAAATCGCCTTCTATAGTTGTATTTCCATTAACAACAAGATTATCACCAATATTAACTTCTGACGTTGAATGTCCAATATTTACTACTGCCCCTTCTGTATCGGTATTAATGCTTAATGAACCAGTTGAGTTACTAATCTTACCATTGGTTCCATCATGAACAATAGATAAATCTCCTGAATCACCAAGAGCGATTTGACTTCCGTCATTGAGAGACAGTTTATTGGCAGATAATTCACCTGAAACAGAAACTTTGCTTGTTAAAACATCAGATGAACCAGTGAGAGACATAATTGTTTTATCATATTGTCCAGCAGTACCATGGTCGCTTAAAATAGAAGTTACACCTGATAGCGTTTTAATTTCTAAACCGTCACCAAGATTTGTTCCATTATCACTAACCATTCTTATTGATGCTACACCACCTTGGTCATCATTGGATTTGATTGATAAATATGCTGAATCTGATTCAATACCAATTGAGTTAACGTTGGTAAGTGCACCACCACTTAATGTAGCAGTTCCATCAGTTAATGACCCAGATATAGAAAGGTCTTTTACACCAGAAACACTGGAATCAGCAGATGCTATTACAACTTTTCCTGCAGTAACAGAACCATCAACTACACCATTTAATTTATTTAATTCTCCAGCAGTTGATGTTAAATCTACACCATTAAGTGTAAGACTTGTAGTACTTAATTTATTAAAGCCAGCAATGTCTTTATTTTCGTCAACAACAATATTTTTACCTGCTTCAACTTGACCTGGTGTAACACCTGCCAATTTATTAATTTCATCAGCAATTGCAGATATATTTGTACCTTTAATATCAAGTGTATCAGCACTTAATTCTCCGGTAATTGTAAGATTGCGTATACCATTTAAGTCTTTATTAGCATCAACAATAAGAACTTTGTTTTCTTCAACGGTACCATCTGCACTTGTTTTACTTAATTTATTTAAGTCATCGGTAGTACTTTGGATACCCTTGAGAACATTAATTTCTGCACCAGTTGCAGTAACAGATACATTGCCAAGTTTTAAAGCTGAATGCTCACTGCTGTGAGATAATAATTCAAGAACTTGAGAACCTTCAACAGCACCAATTTTTACTACCCCTGTTGAGCTTTGAGTTAAAGCTTTACTATTTTCAGATTGCCCAATCTCTCCTATATTATTAACAAGTTCTAATTCGGTACTCGATAAAACATTATTACCTAATGTTAATTCACCTGTTACAGATAAGTTAGTTACTGTAGATTGTGCAGCTGTTAAATCACCAATGTGAAGGGGTGCATAACTTCCTGCAAAATTGACAGAAGGGTCTGTACTTTCGCCATCAACATCAGCATTAACAAGTGCAAAAGTATCTTCAGATTCGTCCCAAATAAATAATTTATTACCAATATTAGATGTTGCTCCGTCACCACGTGTAAATATTATACCTAAATCGTGGGAACTTCCTTTGTTTCCGTCTCCCAACTTAATAAGTCTATCATTTACACTATAGTTAGTTGTATTAACAGATGTTACATTACCATTAACAGTTAAATCACCCTCGATAACGGCATTTCCATTAACAGTTATGTTATTTCCAATATTAACATCTGATGCTGATGAACCTATGTTAACACGTAAATCTGACGATGTATTAATATTTAAGTCACCGGTGTTATTTTGTATTGAAGCGTTAGTTCCGTCGTGTTTCAATACTAAATCACCATTATTACCCAATAATATGTTTTTACTATTTTCTAAGACAATTGAATCAGCAGCAAGCTTACCACTGACATCAACTCTACTTTGAGTGACATCTGAATTACCAGTAAGCTTAAGTATTGTTTTATCAAAATCACCAATAACTCCGTGGTCGGATGATATTGATGTTACACCATTAAGTGTTTTAATTTCTACTCCATCACCAGCTTCATCTGCAGCATCACTAATAAGTTGTATTTTAGGAGTACCATCTGAAATACTTGATGATTTAACGACTAAGCTCGCATCGTTAGATTCAACATGAACAGATTTTAAATTATTAATAACACCAGCTTCTAAATTAGCTACACCATCACTTAATTTAGTTAAATTAATGGTAGATAAACCAGAGAGGTTATTATTTTCATCTACTATTAATACTTTATTAGATGAAACAGACCCATCAGTAACACCAGTAAGTTTGGAAAGGTCTTGTTCAGACAATAAAGTAGTATTAATTCCAATGGCATTGGATGCAATAACATTATTAGATGCGGTAACATTATTGGATGATACAACATCACCAGTTACATTAACACCATTACTCATAGTTACTTGTTCATTAAAAGCTACAGTATCTTTGAATTCAGAGTTACCGGAAACACTAAGTCCTCCTTCTAATTTTGTTAATCCACTGTCAACATATAATGCTGAAGATGATTCTAGTGTCATATTATTACCCTGAACAGGGGCACCTGAAATATAAAAAGTCGCCGCATTTTTAGCAGTAACATTAGTTTGTTCTGACGCAATTGTACCATTTTTGAATGAATATAAATTGACATTGTTTACAGTTGAGCCAGCTACTGCTTCATTTTCAGTGTAAGTGTTACCTGCATCAGATTGTATGATGACGCCATTATCACTTGCTTTAAAATTACTACTTGTCATATCAACCGATACTTTATTAGATACATTAATTTTTGCAGAATTAATACTATCAGCGTCTAATGAGCCAGTAAGTGTAACACTATTAATTCCAGATATATCTGAATTGTTATCGAGAACAACAGCCTTTCCAGAAGAAGCACTTCCAGGTACACTTCCACTTATCATATTAAGCTCATCAGCCGAAGCAGTAACAAGGTTACCGCCAAGTTTTAAACCACTATCAGTGCCGTTGTGTGATTTAATATCTATTATTTGGTTTTCACCAGTTTTACCTATATTAATTGTTCCTGAATTATCTTGTGTGATTACTTTATTATTCTCTGATTGTCCAAGTGTAAGATTATTAAGAGCACCGATTGTTGTACTGGTTAATAAAGTACCATCAATAGTTAATGAACCGTTAACTACACTATTACCTGTAATTTCGGTTGAACCATTAACCTTCAAATCGCCTGTAGTAATTTCTACATTACCTGTGGAGTTTATGAACATTTTTTCGCTTGCACTACCATTTTCTGCTGTAGAAAATGATAATTTAGTAGAATTATTTGTTTCACTAAATGTGTCTTCAGATACAGCTTTTATAGATGCGGCTATATCATTAGCTACACCACCCGATGATTCATCTGGTGTTTTAAATTGAATTTGTCCAAGTACATCATCTTTAGCCACATTATTAGCTGAGTTTTGAATATTAATAATTGCTCCTCCATCTGATTTAGAATTTATATCAGCCATACTTACTTGATTATTAATAATGAGGTTATCAGTTTGTAACTGTGATAAGTTGTTAATATTTCTAATTGAATCAATATCTTTGTTAGCATCTAATATTACAGCTTTATTTTCAACAGCTGTTCCAGGTGTAACACTTGAAACCCTATTTAATTCTTCAGCACTTGAAATTAAATCTGTTCCATTGATATTCATTGATTGAATTGATAACTTATTTAATCCAGATAAATCTTTATTATTATCAACAACAACAGCTTTAGAATTTTCTACAATACCATCTGCTAAACTTCTGTTTAATTTATTCAACTCCTCTGCTGTTGATTTTACAAGGATACCATTTAATTCAAGACCACTTGTTACTCCATTATGAGAAGCAATATTTAATTTATTAACAACATCAGATTGAATACTCATTGAATTACCCATATTATTATGATTACCACATTGATAGTAAACAGTACGTTCAATTTGAGGACGGAATGTTATTACATCTCCATTAACTGTAACTTCACTTCCAGAATGTAAAGAATTATCCACAGCATTTTGTCCTCCTACTGCACTTGTAGTTATGTAAAATGGGTGACTACTTGAAAGACTAGCTACATTAAAATTATATATACCACCTACTTTCAAATTAACAGAAGGATTTTCTGCATCATTAAGACTTAACACTCCATTTTTAACTGATACAACATAATCAGTTTGTTCTACATCAGTTCCTACCTTAACACTTCCTTCCGTTAATAAATCATTGGTACCAAATGATAATTGATTAGATGCGTGAGATGTATTAATAGAATTATCAGTTAAAGTAAGTTGTCCAATAGAAGAACCTGATGCAGCAGTAATTGATTCACCGAACGTACCACTTTTAGCAATATTAAGACTGTCTGTGCCTTTAATACTGCCATCAACAAGTAATTTATCAGTTGGTACAGTGGTTGAGTCATCAGTATTTAACATAGCTACATTAGAAGATTTAATTAATATGTGATTGTTTTGATTATCGGAATCTTTCTTATTTTCAATTGTGTAACTTTTTTGTTGTGCACCGGTGTCATTTAAGAAACCACTTGATGCAGTTCCAACTGTATCGTCACCAGAAACATGAACAATTGAAGAAGTATTACCAGAGCCTTCTATCTTAACTGTATCACCGGAAGCTTTAACGTGTAATCCTGCACTTGGGCTTGTTCCCAAGCCCATTGAACCATCAGCAAGAATAACAGCTTTTTGTTGACCGGCAATATTAAAATCAATATTCTTAGCTGCTGCTGAATTAATGCTTGTTGAGCCATCTGCAGTTTGAGAAACTGCATAATTGGTAGTATCATTCATATCTACATGTGAAAAGGCAGCTACATCTGAATCTGATACACGTATAGCACTTCTTCCTATGTATGAAGGAGTATCTGTATCCTTAGAAATTTCTAAACTATCAGATGAAATAATTTTTCCACTTGCTTCAATCTTAGTTGTTGATAAAACATCAGTTATATTAGCAGTACCTTCTACATGTAATTTATGAGCAGGTACAGTTGTAGAATCATCAGTATTTAAAAGTGCTACATTTTTTGATTTAAATAATAAGTGATTATTATCGTTTGCTGAATCTTTTCTGTTTTCAATTGTAAAACTTTTTTGATGTGCTCCTGTATCATTCAAATAACCACTTAATGCTACTCCTGATGTATCACCACCAGCAACATATACAGCATATGCTGAATTGTTTTCACCTTCTATTTTAATGGTATCACCTGTAGATTTGACATGTAATCCAGCAGTTGGAGTTGTACCTAAACCTAAGGAACCATTATGTGATAATACAGCTTTTTGAGAACCTGCTATCTTAAACTCAATATTTTTACTTGAAGCTGAATTAATACTTGTTGTACCATCTGATGATTGTGAAAGAGCATAATTAGTAGTATCATTCATGTCAACGTGTGATATAGCTGCTACATCATTCTCAGCAGAGCGCAAAGCTAATTTACCAAAGAAAGAAGCGCTATCTACATCTTTTGATACTGATACAGTATTGTTAGCAAGAGTTATTTCATTAGTATCAGATGCAATTGTTCCACTGCCCAATGTAAAATCTCCGATTTTTGAGTTAGCCGCAGCTTGTATAGTTGAATCAAATATTGTCTGTCCTGTTACATTAACTGAACCATCTACACTAAGTGAACTATTAAGTTCTGCAGTGCCATCTACCCGTAGATTTCCACCTGAATGGAGTAATCCTTGTTTAATCCATACCGATTTACTATTAGAGAATGTCATATTATTATCTGCTAAAGGAGGACCATCAATGTAAAGTGTACTTGCATTAGTAGTTGTAACATTACTTTTGCTTGCAGCTACTCTACCAGATTGTAATCTGTACATATTAAGACTTTCAACAGTCTGATTAGCACCAGTAATTGAATTAGTATATAATTCATCACCTTTAACATCCAATATTAATCCTGATAAATCCGGAGTGAAATCATAAGCAGGAACATCAATAGACACATGTCCATTAATAGATGTATTTCCAGACAATATACTTGTTCCGGAAACAGACATATCTCCTGCTACTTCAAGTTCTGTTTGTGGATTGACACTTCCTATACCCATTTTACCATCTTTTATTATGATTTTATCTACATTATTTTCTCTAAATCTAACTGGTTTCCCAGAAGATGAATTGATTAATGTTTCTCCTTCAGATGTCTGAATTACAGAGTAATCTGAGTTAGAATGAGCAAAATTTTTATGACTGAACATAGCTGATGTATCATTAACTGAACTTATTGTTGCTGTATTGGCTGTTATATTACCATATGCTTGAATTGCAGTTGAAAGTAATACATTATTACTGTCTCCAACTGTAACTGAATTATCAAAAGTTGCTGCACCGGACACCCCTAATGTACCAGTAATAGTAGTATTTCCAGAATCTAAGGTACCAGTTGTTGATAAATTATTATCCTTAAAGGTAATAGCAGAAGTGATTGTATTTTCAATACTATTATCACCAAATACAATGTTACCAATACCAGTTCCTGCTCCAAAACTTCCTACTGTGCCAGTTTGTTTAAGATATATGTTATCAGCTTCGGCCTGAGTTAAACGTTCACTGAGTTGTGTTTGAATAGGCCCAATTACCCCATCTAAATAATTAAATTCAGTTTTATCAACTGTTGTATTTTCAAGTATATTTAAATCACCTGAAGATGCTGTAACAGCCGATAAATTTGCTAAACTTTGAAGATTAGCATCAAATAATTCACCATCAATTGATAATGTTTTTACATCTAAGTTACCTGTTACTTTGTTATTGGCAGCATCAACATACATACCATAGTTTTCATCACCTTCTGTTGGTGATGATTTTATGTAAAAAGTCATTGCTTTATTAACAGTGGCTCCTGACTGTTTTATTATAACCGGTTCTTCAATTGTTACTGAAGACACTATGGAAGGAGTTGCTCCATCTATTGTAACACTAGATGGATGTATATGAGTAGTGTGTATATCATTTAATAAATCATCTGGATGATTTTTTGTTACAGTAGAAATATCAAGTCTACCAGTTGCAGACACTGATTCTTTATCAATTTTAGTTGATATACCTAAAATTTTACTATTATTCAAAGAATAAAAAGTAGAAGCTTGCAAATTATTATCTTGCAAGCTAACGTTCATAGAACTATTGTAATCTATTGCACCAGTGAGATTAATACCATTAAATGTTGGAGCTATATTTTTTGATAAATTTTGGTCAATTATTGTATCACTTTGTAATGTTAATGTATGGTCTGTACCAGAAACATCAACGGTTAAATTATTGTTAGAAATATTAAGATTACCTCCAAGAGTAATCGTTTTATCTGCTCCAGCTAAAGCATGTAAAGTAATATTAGAACCATCAGCTACTGTTAGATTTTCACCTAATGTAAGTTTACGTTCTCCACCTATTGCATCTATTATTACACTATTGTTTCTTGTTTCAAGTTTTGAAGCAAGTTCTAAATTACCTCCTAATGTAATTTCTTTATTAAAGTTACCTGCGTTAATTGTTACTTGATTTCCAGTTGTAATAAAATTACTACTTAAATCAAGATTACCATTAAGAGAAAGAGACCTTGGAATAGATGTCGCATTAATAGTTACATCTGAACCAGTTGTAATAAGATGTCCACTTGTACTAATATTACCATTAAGTGTAATATTTCTATTATTGGAACCTGTAGCTATAGTTAGATCTGAACCTGTTGTGGTAAAATTACCACCTAAATTAATATCACCATTGAGTGTGATATCTTTACCACTATTAAGTGCATTAATAGCAATATCATTCCCAGTTGTAGTTAATGAACCAGATGTTGTAATATTACCACCCAATGTTACAGAACGGGAATTACTTCCAGCATTTATAGTTACATCATTACCTGTCAAAGCTAAATCTCCACCAAGAGTAAGAGACCTGTCGCTGTCTCCCGTGTTAATGCGGAAATTACGCTCTGCTGATAAATTAGAACCAGGTTTTATAAGAAGAGAATTACTTCCATCTGGATCAAGTACTTTTAAACCATTGTTTTTAAGTAGGACACCTCCATTAAGAGTAACTTGATTTTCAGCAGTTACTGCTCCACTGAGTGTTGTTGCACCAGATACAGTTACATCACCAACGATGTCTGCTTTACCAGCAATACTAAGCGAATCTTTAATTTGTAAATCTTCTTTAATTATAGTTTGTTGAGTTGTTTCACCAAGATATGTAGCACCTCCTACACTCAACGAACCATGAATAATCGTAGGTCCAGAACCTGTGGTGGTAAGATTACCACCAAGATTAACATCACCATCAACATTTAATGAATCAGAGAGCTGAACAGCGTTTAATACTGAAAGTGTATTATTAACTTTTGTAGCTCCTGATACATCAAGAGATCCAGCAGCAGTGGTTGAACCACTGATGCTAAGATTACCATCAACCTGTAATAAGTCTTTGACTTTAAGATTTTTTGTTTTCCACTCGGTCGGCATTTTTATAATATAAGCAAATATAAAAATCCCGTAATTTTAACTCTCTCAGCAGTACTTTAGTAGGTATCTATTACAAAACTATTTATTTCCATGAGTAAATATATTTGATATTTAGAATTTTCTTTAGAAGTACAAGAAACTTTAAGTGGAAATTTTACATCAAAAGTATTATAAGCATTTTCCAATGTTTGATAAGCTTGAATTCCATTAAGTATTATATCACCATCTAATTTTTGTTCTAATATTGGTTCGCTGTGAATATTAATATCAAAATTAATTAAAGTTTCTTCAGTTGAATCTTCAGATATATATTTTTTACCATCAGCATTAACATAAACTTTTGAAGAAGGCATCGTGTAACTTGTACCTGATTCATATGAATTAGTATCAAGATCATTAATAGATGTGTTAGGTGTAATATATTTTTCAATAAATTTTTGTTTCATTTCATTAATATCAGTTATAGCAGCTTCACGGTTATTAGTAAAAAATTGTCTCATAGTTGTAAATGTTGGTATTATAATTGAAGCATAATGTGTGAAAAATGCATTTTTATCATTGGTTATGTCTCTAATATTTACATATGTCTTTATAAAATTATGAGTTCCCAATCCAAAATAATAATAATCATTAGTTTCATTATCCCGTTGAGTTAGATAAATTTCTTTAGATACATTTTCTGTAAAATCACCTATATTCTTATATAAAACAAGAGCAGTTTTAACATTTTCAGCTATATCAGATATATTTTCTTTATAATATATTCCTTCGCGGTGAGCCGGAGATTCTGATGCATCATTGTAATCTTTTGCACAAAAATGACGGTAATAAAGTATTGCTAATGTAGGTTGATATTTTACTTCCTTTTCTTTAAGTTGGAATACATAATTTATTTTAGAATTACTAATTTTATTTTCTCCAGATGAATCCATAAAATATTCGTTATCATCTGCATCATTAAGATAAGAAGTCATAAATTCTGAGGAATCTTTAGTTGTATCTTTTGTGAATGAATTACCAAATTCATTTTCATATAAAACATTGCTCTTAGTTCCATTATTATTATTAATGTAATGAATATGACTATACGATGTCGTTAATTTTTTATTGAGTGTTAAAGTCGGTTGTATCATAAACATAGATTGATAACCGTATATATTATAATTAAAGCTAGATGAAGTTCTATCAAGGGCCACTGTATTTACAAATTCTCTTGCAGAATCTGGATTAGAAGGCGAAAGAAGTTGTACGGTTTTATACCGTAACATAAGAGAATCATCAATTACAGATTCAAAATATTCTTTTTCATCGTCTACTACATTATCAGCAAATGGTGAAATATTTTTAAATTCTAATCCTTCAAGAAACTTGAAACAAGTATCAGCTGATTGTTGATTGGTATACACTGGCTGCCATGACGTAATATTATCACTATTATTATATTTTAAATCATTATCTAATAATCTATTCTCTGCTTTTTTAATGTATATTTTTTTAAGATTAATAATTCCAAACCATTTAACCTCTTTTGTTGAATTAACTGATACTTCGAGTGTATATTTACCCTTATTTCTAACCATATTAATTTGTAAATCTGTGTCTATGTTATTCAATAATTCTATATCCAAAAAGTTAACCGGTACTTTATTCATATTAGAAAAACTATCTATTGTTACCACAAAATAATCTAATCTAGACATAAAAGCCATTGGTTCAAAATTAAGTGAAGTTATAGTAACAGTTGTGGTATAACCATCTATATAAACGTCCGTACTGGTTTCGGGTGTATGTATAGTTTCAGACCATCCGGGTATGGTTTGTGTGACTGTTGTTTCGGGTACAAAATTATATATACTTCTACTATAACTTTGTGGCAAAGTAGTCATTGTGGTTATTGGTTCCTCTAATGTATCAACCGATATTCTGGAAATATGTCCATTAAATATTTCTGATGAATTTGTATCCCAATTACCTCCAGTATTAACATCTTTTATATCTAAGGGAGTATATAGATATTTATAATTGTCAAATGTACCTGTATCTTTATTAATTAATTTAAAATTAAGTATACTTTTTTTACTAATTGTTGGAGGTGGTGCTAATCTCATTACACGTATATCTTTGTTGTTTGCAAAATATAAATCACCAAATGTATCAAAATCCATAGAAAATATATTTGATAATCTTGCCAATAATGGGTCGGTATTATCATCTAATCCTGTATTGTCGTAAAACACTTCAGTATTTCCAGCGATTACCTCATATGTTGTATAACTTGAACTTGCAAATAATTTTATAATTCTCGAGCTGTTATTTGAATCTAGATTTACCCCTATATATAAATTTTCCGAATCGTCAATTGTTATTGATTCTACAACAGCAGAACCTCCACCAATTACTGTACTTAATCCCGGTGTACTTAGTAAACCACCAGTTCCAAAAATTGAATATTTAAAAATTACATCATCAGAACCTGCACTTATAACTTTAGATATTAAAAATATATTATTATTACTATCCATAACAGCACCATTTACTACTCCATCAAATGATATGAAAGAATCTGTCACAGTACCATCTTGGTGTCTAGATACAACTACAGGATTTCCACTTGATACACTAAATAACTCACCATTCTGAGAGGTAAATAAGATTCCTGAATCTCTTGTTCCGTTCCATGAACTAGGAAAAGTAGTATTAATAGCTAAATTCACTACACCATTGGGTTGTCTTCTATGGATTCTTGATTGCGTTGTAAAATATATTGTTCCAGTATTTTTATTAATTGCAAATGATTTAATATGTCCCGTATCATAACTACTACCTGTATGGGATTGTATCAATTGTGGAGTAAAATTAGAATAAGAAATTCTATTAATTCCGTTATCAGTAAGAAAATATATATATCCTGCATAAGTTACCACTGATGAAAATGGCAACGTTGTTAAAGAATCTTTAAGTGTTTCGACTTCCAAATATTCAATATTTAAATCTGGATTAGCTTGTTCTATCAAAACATCTGATGTATTTTTATTAATATCAATTTTATAGTTTGTGTTGGCTGCTATAACCATATTTTCAATGTTATATAGATATTCACCTTCAAATGGTGGTCCACCGCTCCAATGCAATTGCCTTGATGGATGAGATATCCATAAACCCCATCCTCTATTACTTACTAAGTCATTACTATACATACTTCCTATAATAGCTTGCCAGTTTCCAGTTCCATCCCAATTAAAATCTATACTTAAAGTCCATTTTTCAAGTTGCTCAAGGTCAGGAAAATTATTAAGTGTTTGATATATTGTATTTTGACTGTCTTTTAAATCAAATATTTTAGCTGGCTGTGTTTCTGCTATAAAATTTTTTCTATTGTCAAACCTTATATTACGTATATTTCCAGAATTTTTATCGAGCACATATAAAACTCCATATTTATTAAATTGTAAACCGATTGGTTGATTAAATTTAGCCGTATCTGTTTTATGTCCATTAACATCACCTGGTTGATTGATTCCTGCAAAAGTAGTTACTTTTCCTGATTCATCTATTTTTCTTATGAGATGATTACTGGAATCTGCTATGAAAATATTATCATAACTATCAACACAAATACCATGTGGCATACATAATTTTACAGAACTACCATAACCATTATTCAAAATATCTCCTTCATTACCATATGAACCACTATATACAATCATACCACTATCTTTGATATACTTAAGTATTCTTCCAGAATGATTTTCATCATACACTTCTGTTAAATAAAAATTTCCTTTGGAATCCGCTACAATTCCTCTAATATTATTATTTGAAAATAATTTATTGGTTACGATATGCCGTAACTGTAATATAATGAAATAATTCTTGTTTTGTTCTATTTCTACTAATTTAATATCTACTTGAGAATTTTGAGGATTATATATTACACTAAATACTTTATTTTCAAATGTACATAATGGGCCTATAATATCAGTATTAACAGAAGCTGTCCAAAAATTTGTTAATTGTTCACTTGATGTGTCATATTTATCAATTCCAGAGTTAATTATATTACTATTATAAGCAATAAAAATATTGTTATTATCATCTATAGCAAGACCTATTGCAACATTTGTTTCACTTGTCCAAATAACAGTTTGTTCCTCATTTTTAGATAGTTTTATAACTTGACTATTATTATTAATTAAATAAAAATTGTTATTAGTATCGATTACAAATGATGTTGAATTAGTCACTACATTTTCTCTAAGTGTACTTACCTCACCCATAATACTGCTATAATCTGGGTCATCTAAGTATGAACTTAAATTTTCAGCTGGAACATCTAAATCTTGACCAAGAATACGTATACTTCCATCAAATTCGCTTACATACAAATCACTATGTTGGTCCAAGCTGATACCATAAGGCTTAGATAATAATCCATTCTGACCATTAGTATTACCTGGTGTATTAAATTGCCCTGCAATAGTCTGAACAACATTATTTTCAATTTTACGTATAGTATGCCCATCATAACAACTTACATACAAACTTCCATTAATATCACAATCTAAACCTTTTATACCTGCAAATGTTGCAGTGCTTATAGGTCCATCATTATTTCCACTTGTCCCTAATTCTCCTGCGTATATTTCAATTTGATAATTTATATTAGAATCTACATTAATAACATTTCCCATATTATCATGATTACCACAGTGATAATATAAAGTTCTTGCTTGAGTAGGTGTAAATGTAATACTATTTACCGGAGGAACAGTAACATTTATTGTTCCGCCCATATTGGTATGAGAACCCGAGTGGTAATATAAAGTTCTTGCCTGAGTAGGTGTAAATGTTATTATATCTCCAACAACTGTAATTTCACTTTCAGAGTGAATAGAATTATCTATTGCATTTTGTCCACCTGTTGCACTTGTAGTTATGTAAAATGGATGACTTGTTGAAATAGCTGAATCAACAGTAAAGCTATATGTGCTTCCAACCTTTGTATCTATTGTAGCTAAGTTTAAACCCTGTGTAGTTGTTGTTTGGATAGTTTGAGACGTTTCAAAAGTTACTTTAGTTATTTTCGCACCTTCTGTAGGGGCAGTCCAATGGGCACTGGTATTCCCAGTGGTTGGATTTCCTCCAACAAAAATAGGTGAATTAACTAATTCATTCCATACCAAAAGAGTGTTGTTTGTATATGTAACTTCCACAGAGTTACTATCTACATTAATTATTTTAAAACTTATTGACCCATCAGTAGATTTTTCAATAGTTAGTTCATAATCTGTAGATGGCTGTGCTGCGAAAGCCGGCGAAAGGGCATTAGCTCCATCAGTTGATCTGATAGGAATGAAGTAAATAGTTGTTCCTATACAGGCAATGTGGAAACCACCATGTGTAGATTCTCCAAGAGGCGGTGATAAGTTATTACTACTAAATATATGGAAGGAACTGCTTTGGTTGTACAGATTGATGTTTATCTTTATTGTCCACTCAGAAATACTTCCTACATCTGGAAAGTCAATTAATTCCTGACTTAATGATTCACCACTATTCGCTTCCAATGAATATGAAGGTGATACATTTACTACAGTTGAACCTGAATTAAACACATATTCATCATTTATTACGCTAACGTCATAGTTTACTGTTTCTGGTGTTGGGTATGTAGTTGTAATTTCACTTTCAGAATGAATTGAATTATCTTCTGCCGCTTGTCCTCCTGTAGAACTCGTTGTGATAAAAAAAGGATGTGCCTCTGCAATAG
>MDTA01150692.1_pt1 | contig 46354 bp, 41 predicted proteins | sample 811151 | NCBI WGS metagenome assembly MDTA01 (sample SAMN05326648, study PRJNA326480) | marine metagenome | isolation source: seawater | place: Indian Ocean: South | collected 2010
AAAGGCCAGTAAAGAAAATAGTTAAGCCTCTTTGGGTCAAAGGAGGGTTGGAGCTCTCTAATTCACGTGCTACAGCTTTAAAAGTAAACCATTCAGGTATGTCTTTGCCTTTACTTAAATAATCTCTTAATTCGGTCCCTGAGAGCGTTTTGTATTCTACACCTTTTTCAACATCATCAACAGGCACATATTTTTTAGTTTTAGGTACATAAACCATAAATTTAAATGGTACCATGGTTATCCCAATTTCTCCTTCAAACTCTCTTAACATATTCTGGGCGTCATAAGGATCATAAAATGGTTTATTTTCAGAATTTAAACCAGGTCCGGCGTGATCTCGCCCAACAATGAAATGTGTGCACCCATAATTTTTTCTTATGATAGCATGAAGAAGAGCTTCCCTGGGACCGCCCATTCGCATAGCAAGGGGTAGTAGGCTCAACATCGCAGAGTTTTTTGGATATTCTTTCATTACATGTTGATAGCATCTCGTGCGGGTATAGTGATTTACATCACCAGGCTTTGTCATTCCAACAACTGGATGAAGAAAAAGATTAGCCTTCATTTCGCTCATTGCTTGTTTGGTTAATTCAAAATGGGCTTTATGTAAAGGATTACGAGTTTGAAATGCAATGATATTTTTCCAACCTTTTTTTATAAAAATCTTTTTTATCTGGTTCGGGCTATGGCGTAGAGATTTGTGGTCGTAATGCAAAGGCTCTGATATTTTTTCAAGACTTCCACCAATATAATTTTTATGGCTTGTATTGTACAAATAATCAACACCAGGATGTTTTTGATCCGTTGTCCCAAAAACATACATCGACTCCTGTTCAAAATCAGGCGTCCATATATCATCAATAGTCAATAATGCTATTACATAGCCCTCTTTGTCTTTGAGTGCTATTTTTTCAGCATTATCAATCGTTGAAACGAACTTAGAACTTACATCAAGGGTGATTGGAATTGGCCAAAGACTGCCATCAGTGAGCCTCATTTTTTTAAGAACATTATTGTAGTTCTTCTTATTAAGAAAGCCCCCAAGGGGATTGAAAGATCCATTCAAGATAAGCTCTAAGTCGTAAATTTGCCTATCATTAAGCTGCCATGAGGGTAAATGATTCGCTAAATCTTTTAAATTTTGATTCGATTGGTTCATTTAGTTAATTATTTATTTTAAGAGCAACAAACTTATTACATAAGTTACCTCTTTAAAATAGTTTATAATTATGGATTTCATTGATTTAAAAGCACAGCAAGAACTTATTCGAGATAAGATTGATTTAAGAATAAAAAAGATCTTAGACCATGGCAAATATATCATGGGTCCTGAGATTGATGAATTAGAGGAGAAGCTTGCTAGCTATGTTGGAGCTAAGCATTGTATTAGCTGCTCATCAGGAACAGACGCATTGTTAATGCCTCTGTTGGCCCTTGGCATCGGACCAGGTGATGCAGTTATTACCACTCCTTTTACTTATATTGCAACAGTTGAGGTGATATCTTTAGTTGGTGCAACACCAATTTTTTGTGATATTTACGATCGTACTTTTAATATTGATGCTGAAAAACTAAGTGAATCTCTGGAGGAAGCTTTTGAAAAGGAGCTTAGCCCAAAAGCCATTATGCCAGTAGACCTTTTTGGTCTGCCCGCAAGGTATAGGCTTATTGAAAAGTTCGCTAAGGATAATAATTTGTTAATTATTGAAGACGCTGCGCAGGGTTTTGGTGGTCACATTAGAGAAAAAAAAGCAGGATCTTTTGGCGATGTTGCTGGCACTTCTTTTTTTCCTGCAAAACCTTTGGGCTGCTATGGTGACGGTGGGGCTATATTTACTAGTGAAGATGATTTAGCTTCAAAATTAAAGTCAATTCGTGTCCACGGAGGAGGGGAAGATAAGTATAGCAATGTTAGAATAGGTATAAATGGAAGACTTGACTCTATTCAGGCAGCTATTTTACTTGAAAAGATAGAAATATTTGATAGTGAGCTAGAATTAAGAAATAATATTGCAAATTACTATACACAAAATATAAATAAAATGTTTATTTCTCCTCATATTCCAGATAAATACTACTCATCATGGGCTCAATACTCTATTTTAACACCAGAAGATATTGATAGAGACAGTGTTATAGCAGAGCTAGAAAAGAATAACATTCCAGCTATGGTCTATTACAAAATTCCCGCTCATTTGCAGGAAGGTTACCAAAAATATCAATACGCTTTAGGTGATTTTAACGTTTGTGAGCAAATTTCAAAGAGAATACTTTCGATCCCAATGCATCCATATCTCCAAAAAAACGATCAGGATAAAATAATAAAAGTTGTTAATAGTCTAGTTTAAAGACCTTACTTGGTTTTCAACTTCTTTTGCCTTTTTTTGAATGGTTTTAACATCTCCAAGATAGTAGTCTTTCACAACTTTAAGATTTGAATCGATTTCAAGAACATAAGGAGCGCCAGTTGGAATATTAAGACTTACAATATCCTGATCTGATACCTCCTTCAAAACTTTAATAATTGCGCGAAGCGAGTTGCCATGTGCTACAATCATTATTTTTTTATTATTTTTGATTTCAGGAATAATTACATCATTAATTACTGGCATTACTCTTTTCACAGTATCCTTTAACGATTCAGAGCTTGGTAATAATTCCTTATCTACCTCAGAATAAAGCAAATCTTTTGAGGGGTGCCTGTCATCATTTTCATTCATTGGAGGAGGAGGAGTATTATAGCTTCTTCTCCATACCTGCACTTGCTCATACCCATATTTCTTAGCTGTTTCTGTTTTATTTAATCCCTGAAGATTGCCATAGTGCCGCTCATTTAACCTCCAGTTAGAGCTAACCATGACATTATCATTATTTAGTTCTTTTAGGCATATCTTGCAAGTATTAATTGATCTTCTTAGGTAGGATGTCAATACTAAATCAAATTTAAATTGACTTTCTTTAAGTAGTAAACCAGCTTCTCGTGCTTCAATTTGCCCTTTTTTTGTTAAATCTGCATCAAACCATCCTGTGAACCTATTTTCAAGATTCCATTGGCTTTCACCGTGTCGAAGAAGCAGAATTTTATGATTCATTAAATTTAAATTAAATTTAAAATTTCTTGATAATATTGATGTATACTTTAATCATTGATAGAACTCCACCAGGACTCATTGTCTAAATACCATTTGACTGTGTTTGAAATACCAGATTCGAATGACTCTTTGGGCTTCAATCCAAGCTCTCGAGAAATTTTTGATGAATCGATTGCATATCTTAAATCATGACCGGGTCGATCCTCAACAAAAGAAATTAAATCTTTGTATTTCCTATTGTTTTTTCTAGGTCTCAATTCATCTATTATTGAGCAGATTTTTAAAACTATATCGATATTTTTTATCTCATTGCTCCCACCAATACAGTAAGTCTCACCTATTTTACCTTTATTTAAAACTAAGTTGATTGCATTACAATGATCATCAACATAAATCCAATCCCTTATATTTTCTCCATTACCATAAACCGGAATAGGTTTTTTCTTAACACAGTTTAATATTACCAATGGAATAAGTTTTTCTGGATACTGGTAGGGGCCATAATTATTGGAACAATTAGTGATTAGATATGGAATTTCATAAGTTTCACCCCATGCCCTTACTAAATGATCTGATGAAGCTTTTGATGCTGAATATGGCGAGTTTGGTAAATATGGTGACATCTCGTTGAAATACCCATCTTTGCCTAATGTGCCAAAAACTTCATCAGTACTAATATGTAGAAATCTAAAATCCTTTTTATCCTTATAAATTAGTTTTATTGCCTGTAATAAGTTTGCAGTACCAACAATATTTGTATTAATAAAACTCAAAGGCTCCTCAATTGATTTATCCACGTGTGATTCTGCTGCAAAATGGACTATAGCATCAGCATCATATCCGATTAAAGCTTTATTAAGGTCATTGTAGTTACAAATATCAACCTTTTTAAATGAGTAGTTAGAATTTGATGAGATTGACCTCAGGTTTTGAGGATTTCCAGCATAAGTTATTTTATCAATATTTAGTACATTATTATTTGTGTTTGTTATTTGGTTAGCTATAAAATTTGAACCAATAAATCCAGATCCACCAGTAACTATAATTTTCAAATCAGTATCTCCAATATTTAATAAAAAATTTTGTTTAATAAAGTTTAAATATAATAATATTTTGTTTATATTTGTTAACAAAATATGTATTAAATGTTTATGATATCATTTATAATGCCGAAAAGTAATTAAAACTAATCTAAATAGCTTAATATGAAAATAAATCTAAATAAACTAACAATTGTTACCTTGTTTGCTCTATCTATTAATAATTTGTATTCTCAAAATATTGGCGACATCCAAAAGCTTAAAAAAGAATACGAAAGAATGCAAAAAACGCAATTGGAATTGCCAACCAGTAATGAGATTAATCAAAATGAAAATGATTATGAAATAGATAATAAATACATTACGTCATTGAAAATTTCAGATTTAATCAACATGGAATCATACCAAAACACCAAGCATTTTGGGTATAGTTTTTTCAATCGAAGAGACAGTATTAAATTTTTTGAAAATGTACCTGTTCCATCAGATTATGTAGTAGGCCCCGGTGATGAAATTATCGTTACGATATGGGGTGAAACAGAGATTCGCAGAAAGTACCAAGTTGATATTGAAGGTAGAATATATGATGAAAAAATTGGAATTTTATCAACCTCCGGAAAAACCCTTTCTTCTTTGCAAACTTACTTAGAAAAACAATTTGGCAGAGTTTATTCAACCTTAACTTCTAACCCTCAGTCTTCGTATATAGATGTTTCTTTGGGAAAAAAGAGATCTATTAATGTTAATTTTGTTGGTCATGTAAGAATTCCTGGAGTTTTTGCTATACATCCTTTTTCAAACATAATATTAGGGCTCATTCAATCTGGCGGGGTTGATACAACTGGCTCATTGAGGACTATTTATATCACAAGAAATGAAGAAAAAATCTCAGACATAGATTTATATAAATTTTTCCTTGAAGGAAAGCCTTTTTCAAACTTGCAATTACGCGATGATGATGTTGTAGTTGTACCTCCAAGGGTGTCAACTGTTTCGATAGATAGCGCTGTAAACAGACCAGGTTTTTACGAAATTTTAGAAAATGAATCAATTGAAGATTTAATTAACTATGCAGGCGGTCTTAAGCATAGTGCTGGAAAGCTTGTTTCTGTTAACAGAATGAGTTATAAAAAAGACACCCAAAATTCATCATACAGAGCAAAATATTTTAATTTAGATGAAACTTCAAATGCAAATGTAGAAAATGGAGATATTGTAACAGTTTATTCGCACATACCATCAATCAATAAAGTTGAAATAATTGGCCAGGTGAAATCACCAGGTATTTATAGCTATTATGATGGAATGGGTGTTAAAGAATTAATTAAAATTGCACAAGGATACGATGATAGCACCTACTGGGAATCAGTATACAAGAAGCAAGGCGAGATAATTAGAGTTGATAAAAAGAGTCGATATGAAAATGTAATCAAGTTTAATGTGGATGAGGTTTTAAATGGTGCTGATATCAAATTAAAAAATCTTGACAAAGTAGTAATGCACGCAAATTTAAATTTTTTTGAAAAGAGGCCAATTTTAATCCTTGGAGAAGTGAATATACCTGGAGCTTACCCACTCATCAAAAATGGAAATTCTCTTTCTTCTGTTATTGATAGGGCGGGTGGTTTAACAGAGAGAGCTCTCAATAATGGTATATCAATTTATCGAGATCAAAGCTACTTTGAAGATTTAAATCTAAAAGTTGAAGCAAATGAAACAAATGTTTTAAACAGAGAACCTGAAGAAAATGATAAAAATAATACAAAAAATAAAGAAAAAATCAGAGTAGCGTGGAGCAATAAAAATATTGTTTTAATGCCTGGCGACAGTATTATAGTTAAGACATCTACTGGAAGTGTAAATGTTAAAGGCGAGGTTTATAATCCAGGGATGATTGAATTTATTAAAGGTAAGTCTGTTCAATACTATGTTGATTCAGCGGGAGGATTGACAGAGAAAGGGAATCCTAAAGGTATTGTTGTTATAAGCGCAAACGGTATAGTAGTTCCAAATAAATGGTATAAACGCCTTGACGTTGGTGATGGCTCTACAATTGTCATAAATAAAAAAGAAATATCTGAACCATTTGATTTAACTCAGTTCGCAACAAATTGGACTTCAATCATATCTTCAATGATCACAGCAATTGTTTTATCTAGACAATTAGGTGTATAATGGATTTTTTTCAATTTGAAGAGAGGATGAAAGCAAAAGGCTTTTCATCACTAGCAGAGATAGCAAGAGTTTTAGAGACAACCCCTCAAGCTGTAAATAATTGGAAGTCAAGAAATCAAGTTCCTAGCCATGTACTTGTAAAAATGCAATTCCATCAAAATATACTTCCTAAGAAGGAAGTTATATCAAATATACCCTTTGAAAGTATCCCAAAAGAAAAAGAAATAAAATTTTCGGATATTTTAATTACTATATCTTCTCAAATAAAAGTCATTTTATTTATTACTTTTTTATCAGTTTTTCTTTCATTTACTTATATTAATTTAATTGAAGAACCAAAGTATGACAGCTGGGCAACAGTTTTGTTGCCAGATGTTTCAAAAAACAGTTCCGCTGGAATTGCAGGAATTGCATCACAATTTGGAGTGAATCTTAATCAAGAAATAAATACAGATTTATCTAGCCCTTCATTATACCCAGAAATAATTAAAAGCAGAGTTTTTGCCAAAAAGATTATTTATAAGACTTTTTATACAGACAAATACCAAAAAGAATTGCCATTAATTGGAATAATAACTAACGAAATTGACCAAAATTTATTTTATTCTGATTCGTTGTTTCAGATTGGAGTAAAAGAGCTAAACGAAAATTATATTGAATTTGATCAAGACCCTAAGTCAGCAATAAGTGTTATAAAAATATCTACTTTTGAACCCTCATTTTCCCAAAAATTGGCTAATGTTGTTATTTTAGAACTAGAAAAGCTAAATCGTTCTTACAAAAGCGTAACTGTAAACGAGAAGATTGATTTTATTGAAAATAGGATTAATTCAGTACAGGAAAACTTAGAAACCTCTGAAAATAAGCTTAAAAACTTTAATGAAAAAAACAGACAGGTAAACTCACCTCATTTAAAACTTGAGCTTGATAAACTTGAGCGTGATCTTGAGGTCGAGAAAGAGGTATATATGACTCTTAAACAGCAGCTTGAATTAGCAAAGATAGAAGCAATTCAAGAAGCATCCATTGTTCAGATACTTGATGAGCCACACCTTCCATTATTACCATCAAACAAGAATCAAATTCAAAGTTTTTTGTTATCTGTAATTTTGGGTTTTTCGCTTGGCGTTTTTGCGGGATTCATTAGGACTTACATCGATAACAATGACACTTCAGAAAGAAAAAAAATTAGAAAAGTTCGTAACTTTTTTAAAAAGAAACTTAAAGATACTTTTTATGATCATAGATTTTTGGGTTTAGTATCTCTAATTCTAATATTATTTTTACCTTTATATTTATTTCAAAATAACCAAAATCCTGCATACTTCAATAAGTATTCTGAAAAAATGTTTATAGTAATTTTAGTATATTTACTTTTATTAACAATTTTTTCAGTTCTATATATAATCAGATTAAGGGCGAATAAGAAAAAAATGAGAAATTAAATGAATACCAGAGCTAAGACAAAAAAATATAAAATTGCCGTTGTGGGTTTAGGGTACGTTGGTTTGCCTCTTGCCCTCGAATTGAGAAAATTTTTTAGTACAGTTGGATATGATAAAAATAGTAAAAGAATAGAAGAATTAAAAAATAATTATGATAAGACACTAGAGGTTTCAAAAGAAGAATTGAAAGAATCGGATTTGTATTATACCTCTAATCATTTAGATATTAAAAAATGTAATATTTATATTGTTACGGTTCCGACGCCAATAGATAAATGCAATGCTCCTGATATGGAACCGCTAAGAAATTCTAGTGAGACCATTGGAAAAATGCTAAACAGAGATGATATTGTTATTTATGAATCAACAGTTTATCCTGGCGCCACAGAGGAATTTTGTGTTCCAATCCTTGAAAAAAAATCTAAACTTAAATTTAATACAGATTTCTTTTGTGGGTACAGTCCCGAGAGAATTAACCCTGGCGACCAAAATAATAAACTAACAAACATAAAAAAAATTATTTCAGGATCAAATAAAGAAACACTGCAAATCGTTGAAGACATTTATTCTACCATAATAAAAGCGGGTATTCATAAAGCTTCAAATATTAATGTGGCTGAAGCCGCTAAGGTTATTGAAAATATCCAAAGAGATGTTAATATCGCTTTAATTAATGAGCTTTCAATGCTTTTTCACAAGCTTGATATTGACACTTTAGAGGTTTTAGAGGCTGCTGGAACTAAGTGGAATTTTTTACCATTTAGGCCTGGTTTAGTGGGTGGGCACTGTATTGGTGTTGACCCATATTATCTTACACACAAAGCTAACGAGATCGGATTTAATCCTCAAATAATACTATCTGGTAGAAGGGTTAATGATAATATGGGAAAATATATTGCAGACTCAACAATTTCAGAAATGCTAAAAATGAAAAAAAATCCACTCGAAGCAAAAATATTGATTATGGGTTTAACTTTTAAAGAAGATTGTCCAGATTTAAGAAATTCAAAAGCTTGGGATATTGTTGAGGCATTAAATGAATATAATTGTAAGGTTTCACTTACTGATCCGTATTTGAACAAAAAAGATCTTAAAGAATTTTCTGGCAATAATTTCATCCACCTAAAAGAGGCTAAATCATTTGATGCTGTTATCATTTCGGTTTCGCACGAAGAATTTAGGACTTTAGAAAAAAATAGTTGGTTAGAAATTGTTAATAAAGGAGGGTTGGTTGTCGATGTAAAATCAATTTATGACAAAACTTTTTTCAAGAATTTAAACATTGATTATTGGAGACTTTAAATTTGCCAGATAATAATCCAAAGATATTTTTAACTGGATCAGCAGGTTTTATAGGTTATCATTTAGCACAGTCCCTTTTGGATGACGGTTATGAAGTTATGGGTATCGACAATATTAATGATTATTACGACCCTATTCTTAAAGAAAAAAGGTTGATCAATTTAAAAAAACGAAAAAATTTTGATTTTGTTAGAATTGATATAAATGATTACGATTCATTAAAAAGAATATTATTAGATTTTAAACCAGCAACTATTGTAAACCTTGCTGCCCAGGCAGGAGTAAGATATAGTATAGAAAATCCTTATGCTTATATAAGCTCAAATATATTAGGTTTTTATAACATCATTGAGTCATGCAGAAAGCTAGATATACAAAATCTGATATATGCCTCAAGCTCTTCCGTTTATGGCTTGAATAAAAAAATTCCGTTCAGCGTTGATGATAAAATAGATAAGCCAATTTCACTTTATGCCTCAAGCAAAGCAGCAAATGAATTAATTGCACATTCGTACTCAAACCTTTATGGAATAAATACTACAGGCTTAAGGTTTTTTACTGTATATGGTCCTTGGGGCCGACCAGACATGGCGATGTACATATTTACAGACAAAATTAGCAATAATCAAAAAATTCAGGTATTTAATAACGGTGACATGAAAAGAGACTTCACTTTCATCGATGACATAATTTCTGGAATTAGAGCATCAATAGACAAGTGCTATAAATATGAAATTTTTAATCTTGGAAATAACAGAAGTGAAAACTTGATGGATATGATCGGTTTAATTGAAAAAAAATTGAATAAAAAAGCTATTATCGAATATAAACCTATGCAACCAGGCGATGTTAGAGAGACATTTGCAGATATAGAGCATTCAACAAAAAGGCTAAACTATAGCCCAAATACTACTATTGAAAAGGGAATTCCTAAATTTATAGACTGGTATTTGGGATACAATAAAAAAAGACAATTGTAAAAATGAATTTAATTATAGTTCAGGCTCGTCTAGGTAGTTCAAGACTGCCAGGCAAAGTTTTGTTTAAACTTGATAAAGATATTACTCTATTAGATTTCTTGATAAAGAGGATTCAATCTGCTAAAAATGTAGATAAGATAATAGTCGCAACAACAAAAAATCAAAATGACATACCACTGATTAATCATTGTAAAAAAATGAACTATGAGTATTTTATAGGATCAGAAGATGATTGCCTCGAAAGACACTTTCAATGTGCAAAAAAATATTCCCCGAAAAGTATTACAAAAATTCCATCTGACGTCCCTTTTGTAGATCCTAAAATTATTGATAAGGTTATTTCATTATTTTCAACAGCAAATTTTGATTATGTAAGCAATCTTCATCCTCCGACATACCCTGACGGGGTAGATGTTGAAACTTTTTCTTTCAGCGCATTGAAAAAGTCATACCTTGAAGCGTCCATGAAATTTCACAGAGAGCATACCACGCCCTACATGTGGGACAACCCCAATTTATTTAAAATTGGTTCGGTCAAATCAGATCAAAGAAAAAACTACTTTAACGAATATAGATTTACTATTGACTATATTGAAGATTTCAAATTTTTGTCAAAAGTTTATGATGATTATGTAAAAAATAATCCTGATTTTACATGGATTGATATTGTAGATTTCCTCGATGATAATCCAATTTTAAAAGAAATAAATAAGATGCATTTATCCGACTATTGGTACTCCAAACACGTCAATCAAATAAAAAATCTCGATAAGCAAATATTAAGGAAAGAAAAATAAAAAATTCAAAGCTAAAGGAAATTGCATTAAGGTGCAGAGAAGATATAATAAAAATGTCAGGCAAGGGAGGCTGCTTCATAGGTGCATCGTTATCTTGTGTTGATATTTTAGTTTATCTTTATTTTGATTATTTAAATATCTACAAAAGCAATCTTGCAAGCGAGAATAGAGATTTATTTCTTTTAAGTAAAGGTCACGATGTTCCAGCTCTCTACAGTGTGCTTTCTGAAAAAGAAATTTTAGAGAAAGAGCGATTAAATGACCACTGTTCAGTAAATGACGATATTTACTGGCATCCAAATGTAAATATACCTGGAATTGAGTTTCACAGCGGATCTTTAGGGCATGGATTATCAGTTGCAATTGGCTTTGCTTATTTCCAAAAAATAAGAAAACTTAAAAGTAAAACAGTTGTTATGATAGGCGATGGTGAGATGAACGAAGGTTCAATTTGGGAGGGTTTGCTTGTTGCTTCTGCTAAAAAATTGGATAATTTAATTATAGTCGTTGATAGAAACGAATTTCAAGCTAATCTTAAAACTGAAGATCTTATACCTCTTGAACCTATTGATGATAAAATCAAGTCTTTTGGCTGCAACCCTGTAAGAATAAACGGTCATAAATTTAGTGAAATCAAAAATGGTTTTAAAACATTAGAAAATGAAGGACAAAAACCATCGGTTATAATAGCTGATACGGTTCGAGGAAAAGGCTTGCCTTCAATAGAAAGAGACCCTACTAGGTGGTTTGTTCACTTTTCTGAAAAAGAAGTTGAGATGCTTTTAGGAGAACTTCATGGAGAAAAAATCGCTAATCTTACATCAGAAAAACTCTTAGTTAGGTGAACAAAATGCATTTATACGAAAAAGCGTTAATCGATACAATTAACTCTAACAATGACGTAATCATTTGTACTGCTGAAACTAGATTTGCGATGAGAAATTTACCTGACTTAATTGAAGATAAATTTTTAGATGTTGGGATTTCTGAACAAACACTTATTGGTTCAGTTGCAGGTTTATCAAAAATGGGAATGATTCCAATTGCTCATGCTCTTGCATCATTTTTATTGTACAGACCATACGAATTTATTAGAACAGATCTAGGAATTCCGAATTTAAAATCTATATTAGTTGGTTCGTTTAATGGATTTATTAGCCAGGCAAATGGCCCAACTCATCAAGCTGTTGAGGATATTTCATTGATGTCCTTAGTTCCTAACATGAGAATCATTGCTCCCAGCAACATTCATGAAACTTGTTCATTAGTTTCAATGGCTGTAGATAATATTAATAGCCCCATTTATCTAAGATTTAATGATACAGATGATGGAGCATCTCATGACAAAAGTTCAATAAAATGGGATCAAAATAGATTTTATTCCACCGGTAAAGACATTCTTGTCATTTCATATGGTTTGTGTTTCAATATTATAAAAGATATTTTTGAGGATCAATTTGAAAGAGTGGGTCTCGTTAATTCAATCTTTATCAAGCCAATGTTAGTTGACTTTTATGAAACAGTATTTTCATCCTATAGTAAATTAATAATTGTTGAAGATCACAAGTATCAGGGAGGTTTATGCTATGAAATTAAAAACTTAGCATTTGATATGGGTTATAAAGGAGAAATACATGGTATTAATCTTGGAAGCAGGTTCTTTAAACCAGCCCTTTTAGAAGAATCAATGGAATATGAAGGTTTTAGCAAAAAACAATTAACAAAAAAAATTAAGGATTTAATATGATTTTTGATAAGTCGAATAGCCTTTCTTCGGTTGCTGAAGGCCTCATTCCAGAACAGACAATGACTATGGCAAAAAAAGCATCTAATTTTCCTCTAAATTATCCAAAATATATTAAGTCCGCGTTTGGGTGTGAACTCTTTGATGTTGATGGAAATAAATTCATTGACTATTCAATGTCTTTAGGAGTTTACACATTGGGATACAATTATAAAGGGGTAGTAGATGCTGTCTACAACCAGCAAAAAGAGGGCAGCCTTTTTTCTTTACCTCATTCAATTGAGATAGACTTAGCAGAGAAACTAACTCAGATTATACCTTGCGCCGAAAAAGTCAGATTTTTCAAAAATGGTGCTGATGCGACGGGTATTGCTATTCGCTTAGCAAGGAGCTTTACTGATAAATCTCATATAATTCAATGTGGATATCACGGTCACCATGATTGGTATTCTCATGTACTAAGAGACAGCGGCACAGTTGATGAAGTTAAAAATTACACACACTCTGTCAATTATAACGATTTTGACTCAATTGAGAAAATTTTACATGAAACAAAAAACAATGTAGCCGCAATAATAATTGAAACAGCATTTGAAAGCCCAAAAGAAGATTATCTAAAAAAAATTAAAAATCTTTGTGATGATAAAAATATTCTACTGATTTTTGATGAAATGTGGACAGGTTTCAGATTTGCAATTGGTGGAGCACAGGACTATTTTAATATAGTACCTGACATTGCAACTTTTTCAAAAGGCATATCTAATGGCTTCCCTATCTCTGTAGTTGCTGGAAAATCTAAAATAATGGATTTTTTTGAAAAAATTTGGGGATTTACAACTTTTGGTGGAGATGCGCTTCCGATGGCAGCAGCCCTTTTTACTGTTCAAGAGATAAAGGACAAAAATGTAATTTCGTATATTTGGAAATTTGGAAATTCATTAAAAGAAGCTTTAGAAAAATCATTGATAAAATATGGACTAGATAAGAATTTAGATCTGATAGGATATGATTGTCGTTTTATGTTTGTTCAAAATAGTTTCTTTAATGAGAATAGAATGAAAATGTTGGAGTTATTAGCCTCAAAAGGTATTTTGTGGAATAATATGTTTGTTCCATCATATTCTCACCAAGAAAGCCATTTAGATAAAACAGTTGATGCTTTTGATTATACATTTAAGAATATTTCAAAATGAAAAAAATAATAATCACTGGCTCAGAGGGAATTTTTGGCAAAGCTATAGTTGCAGGTTTTAAAAAAATACCTAATCATAATGTTGTTGTTGTTGACAAAGATCTGGGAAATGATTTAACAGATGAAGATCAAGTTATTAACTTAATGAAAGAACACTCTGATGCTGAAGTGAATATAAATTTATTTGCAATTAACGATCATGTTGAAGAAGGAAAAAGTAATTCTAACCTTGAATCAATTTCCTTAGAGTCCTTGAGAAATTATTTTGAAGTCAATTTAATTGCTTTGTTTTCTGTTTGCAGGGCATTCGCAAAATTCACAAAATCACCTCAATCGATCATTAACTTTTCATCGCTTTACGGTGTTAGATCGCCGAAAAATTTCATTTACAATGATACGCAGAAACATATTGGATATACAATTAGTAAGCATGGCGTTGTGGGTCTGACCAGGCATTTAGCTACACATTTAGCACCTATAAGAGTCAACTCATTAGTACCTGGAGGAGTTTTATATAATCAGGATAGAGACTTTATTGATAATTACTCAAAAAATGTTCCCCTAAAAAGAATGATGGATGCTTCAGAAATTATGGGAATTATTAAGCTTTTGTCTTCAGAAGACTCTTCGTATATAACCGGTGCAACAATACCAATAGACGGTGGGTGGACAGCATGGTAAATAAAAATTTAATTAGAAATATTTCAACTGTAATTACTGATATAGATGGTGTCTGGACAGATGGTGGTATGATTTATGATGAGTCTGGAAAAGAGATGAAAAAGTTTAACACTCGAGATGGGATGGGTGTTGAAAGATTATTTGACTATCAAATTGAGACCATTATATGTACGAGTGAAAATTCAGAAATTGTAAAAAAAAGAGCCCAAAAGCTGAAGATTGATAAATGTTTTGTTGGTATTAAAAAGAAAAAAGAATTTATTGAATTATTCATATTAAATAATAATATGGATCCAAGTAGTATCGCATACATTGGTGATGACTTAAACGATGCAGAAGTAATGAAAATCGTAGGATTTACTGGGTGCCCTTCTGATGCATTTGGTAAAATAAAATCACAAGTTGATTATATTTGTTCAAAAAAAGGCGGAGAAGGATCCTTTAGAGAATTTGCAGAATTAATAATCGAGGTAAAAAATGAAACAAACAATTGAAATTTCAAACAGATCAATTGGAGAAAATAATCCAGTTTTTGTTATTGCGGAAATTGGTCTCAATCATAATGGACAAATTGATTTAGCAAAAAAACTCATAGATGTTGCAGTAGAGGCTGGCTGTGATGCGGTAAAATTTCAAAAAAGAGACCCTGAGCTATGTGTTCCAATTGATCAGAGAGAAGTAATGAGAGAGACTCCCTGGGGATATATTAGCTATTTTGATTATAGATATAAAATTGAATTTCAAGAAGAAGAGTATAATTCGATTAATAATTATTGTAGAGAAAAAAATATTCTATGGACAGCATCGTGTTGGGATGTGAATTCCATAGATTTCATTAATAAATACAACCCTCCTTTTCATAAGATCCCTTCTGCATGTATAACAAATGATAACTTAGTTAAAAAATATGCTGAATCAGGCTTTCCTGTTATATTATCAACAGGAATGTCAACGATCGAAGAAATTGATAGAGCCGTTGATATAATGAATGAGTCAGAGTCAAATTATGCGCTTCTTCATTGCACTTCAACATACCCCTGTCCAATTAACCAAATCAATTTAAAAGTCATCAAAAATATGAAAGAGAAATTTAATGTTCCGATTGGCTACTCTGGACATGAAACTGGCTTAACACCTACCTTAGCCTCCGTAGCTTTAGGATCGAAAATTATTGAAAGACATATTACTTTAGATAGGTCAATGTGGGGGTCAGACCAATCAGCCTCAGTAGAACCTGTGGGTTTAAAAAGATTAGTTTCCGGGATAAGAGATGTTGAAGAAAGTTTAGGCGATGGGATTAAAACAGTTTACCCGGAAGAGAAAAAGATTCAAGAAAAATTAAGATTTATTTGATTATTCATTCTAAAATTTTTTAGCAAATAAAAAATAGACCTTAAATAAAAACTCCCTCATTTTTGTACTTAAAAAAAATACTTAAATCAATTTTTTTAATGTATTATGTTACAAAAAAAATTAGCATAAAAAACTTTATAAAAAATTACGATAGAAAATCAAAAAATATTGTCTACGTTAGCTTTATTAAAGGCACTTTTAGTAATGAAATTTTTCTATGGGAAATGTCAACTATCTATTTTCTTATTAAGAACAATTTAAAGTTTAGAATAAAATATAATTTTGATAGTATTAAGAATTCAATTTTTCTGTGGTCGCCCTCTGAATCAATCTTTAAAAAGAAAATTAAAAATTATAGCTTATCAATCATTTCGACTGCAGAAGAGCTTGAAAGAAACTTTAATAAAGTATACCCACCTTCTTCTGATCTAAAATTCTGGGAAAATAAGTCTTATATGTACAAAGAGTTAGAAAGAAAAAAAATACTTCACCCTAAGACAAAGATATTTCCAACAAAGTTGTCACTACAAAAAAATTTAACTTTCCCTTTGTTGTTAAAAGGCGAATATTCCTCAGGAAGTAAAGATATCCATAAATTTGAAAGTATGGATGACCTAAGCTACTTTCTTAAAACCAGTGATTTTAAAGAAAAGTTTGACAATTATATTTTTCAATCCTTATTAAACATTAAAAAAGATTTGAGAGTTACTATTGTAAATCAAAAAGTTGTGCTGTCATATTGGAGAATAAATCCACATGATGAGTGGAGGCCAACCGCAAGTAGTCATGGTTCGTATATTGACTTTGAAAACTATCCGTCCAAATGGAATAATTATTTTATTGAAACAACAAAAATACTAGATCTCAAGATGGCTGCATTTGATTTTGCTTGGGAAAATGATGATTTTTCTTCAATTCCCTATTTACTTGAGGTTAGTCCAAGATTTTCGCCTAACCCTGTATTTAAAAATGAGAATTTTAGCTATGGAAAATGGAAGAAAAAACTTTTTTTAAAGAAATCATACCCAAAGTTGCAAACAGACTTGATTTTCAATATTAACGAAGAATACCTTTCAAGTTATTCTGATAAATTCGAGAAGTAGGATGAAACTTTACATAACCAAAAATGAAAAACGAATTCATAACTCAATCATTGATTTAAAATCAAGATCGGGTTCTCATTCTCCAAGTATTCAATCACTAAAAAATATCTCTAATGAAATAAACATTAAAGTCGACGCATGTTTTTTATCAAATCCATATGCTACTGATCTCTTCATTGAGTATATGTCAAAAGATTTAATTTCCAACGGAAAATTAAGAGAATATTTAGAATTTTATCCTTCTCAAAATCAACAAATCGCGCAATTACTATCAAATGCAATTAATGTTGATAAAGAAAAAATTCTAATTGGTAATGGCGCTACAGAATTAATCGAATCTATTTGCAATTCTATTATTGAAAATAGCTGTGTTATAACATTGCCTACATTCTCGCCCTATTATGAATTTTTAAGTCAAGATGTAAAGCTTTTATATTACGAAACTCACAAAGAAAATAGTTTTAATGTAAACATGACAAATTTTATAAAGTTTGTTAGTTCAAAAAGACCAAATACTGTAGTTATTGTAAACCCAAATAACCCCACGGGCACTTATTTAAATAAAAGCCAAATCATAAAAATTTTAGACGAGTTTAAGTTTTGTGAAAATATAATCCTTGATGAAAGCTTTGTACATTTTGCTTACGAAAACGAATCTTTAGATATGATTGATTATTATGACTTAACAGAAAAATATAAAAACTTAATTATAATTAAAAGCATGTCTAAAGATTTTGGAGTTGCAGGAATACGAATCGGCTATGCAGTCATGGATCCAGAAAAAGTAAAGAGATTTTTATCTAAGGGCTATCTTTGGAATTCAAATGGTATAGCTGAATATTTTTTAAACATATATAATGATAAAGAATTTAAAAAAAGATATGAGACTGAAAGAAAACGATACATTAATGATACAATAAAATTTTATGATGACTTAAAATCAATTAAAAATATAAGTTGTATACCAACGCTTTCAAATTTTGTACTTACTGACATAGGGGATAAAATTGAATCTGATTTGTTATGTTCTCTTATGTTAATTAGACATGGCATATACACAAGAAATTGTGATGATAAAATCGGTTTAAATGGAAATTATTTAAGAATAGCATCTAGATCGAAAGATGAAAACAGGCTCATATTTAAGAGCTTAGAAGAAATCACGCGTGATTAGAAACTATCTTAAGAATTTTACAAAAAAAATTGCAATACATATTCAAGTTTTAGATCTAAGATTATTTTTATTAAAAAATAAAGAAAGAATAATTTTTATAGATATTGATAATACTATTGCAGATACTGAAAAATTTTTGAAATCAATTAACAATGAATATTCCTATAAAGACTTATCAAAGATTGACTCTTTAGACGGAACGATTAATTTTTTAAAAAAGGAATATAGCAAGAACCATATATTTATTTTTCTCACACACAGGAAACTCATTTCAAGGAATATCACCAAATCCTGGTTAATAGCTAAAAATATATGGCAAGAGGGGGCAAGGCTATATTTCGTAAATGAACCAAATCAAAAGATTATTTATTTTAATGAGGTCTTAAAAATAAATAATGACTTTGTTATCATAGATGATTTGAGTTATGGTGGTGAACATAATAACGTTAATTTTTACTATGACATAATAAACTTTATTAAAAAGAATAAGATCAAGCATCATGATAGATTTTTCATTGAAAGGATTAACTCATAGTGTTATCAATTAAAATTAATGAATCACTAATAACATCAACACAGTTTGAAGATTCTAATCAAATTTTTCCGCATGAAAAAGTTGTACGTGAAAGGCAAAGTGCATTATTTGAATATTTAAAGTCATTGAGGCCTTATGCAATATTACCATCAATCATAATTTGTGATAAAACTAATGTAATCATTGATGGTCATCATAGATATATTTCACTTCTAGAGTTGGGTTTTACAAAGATTCCGACAACTAAGATTAATTATTCCGACATTTCAATCGTACCTCATATAGATAGTAAAATATCAAAAGAAGATATTATAGAATCAGCCTTAAATAAAAAACTTTTAAAGCCAAAAAGCTCTTTTCACCATATTATTGATCACCAAGAAAAGCCTCATCCAATAATTTTAATCTCTTCACTCTTTAAGCTTGATTTTGAATAGATTTTTACTAAGCTCTCAAATAGGTGTATATAGTGAGTTCAGAAAAAATTAAAGTATTGGGAATTGATGGATGGACCGAAGGAGTGCACCACTATTCAAGAGTTTTCAAGAATTATAATAATTTTAAGCTTATTCATTTGGGTAAATATGGAGATGATAAAGGCAGGCCTCATTCAGAAGTAATTAAAAAAATAAATATTTATGATATTGACTATTATAAAGGAAAAAACATTTTTCAGATAATTAAGTTGGAAAAACCGGACTTCATAGTTTTCCTTTCTTTGGACGCTTTTACCCATAGGGCGATAAATATTTATTCAAAATATTTAAACATTAAAACGATTCATTTGTTTCACGGTGTGCAGTCGGTGTATAACTATAGTGATGAAAAACCTTTTGGGAAGTCTAATTTTATTAAAAGAGCAATTTTTAGATCAAAGCACTTCATCAAGGGCATAAGATATTTTTGGCCAATGTACTTAAAATCACTGATTATAACAAAGGCACCTATAATATTATACATTGAATTTATTAAAAATATATTTTCTCGCATCTTAGGTAAAATGGATATTAAGGCGAGCATTACTTCAAAAGCAGATTATGCATTTGTTTTAATAGAATCCGATCGAAAATACGCTATCTCAAGATATGGATATAAAACATACGAAGTTGAATGTATAGGGTATCCAGATCTAAATGAACTGATTAATAATGATTTTAGCGAAAAAGTAAGTTTAAAAACATTTGAACCTAAAAGAAATATTGTAACCTATATTGAAACATCGCTTTATAATTATGGTTATTGCTTTGAAAGAATAGAGCAATTTTTAGATCACTTAAAATATCTTAATAAATTTTTAAAAGAAAATAATTATGAATTAAGAGTGAAATTTCACCCTAGCTCCATTGATAAAAAAATAACCGATTTTGTATTAAATGAAAACATAGTACAAGTCTCAAAAAAAAACTTATACAATACAGTTATACATTCAAAAATCGTTCTCGTTGAACCCTCAACTTTAGCTCTTCTACCAACGTATCTTGAAAAGAAAATAGGTCTTGTTAAGTGGGGCAAGCTAAAAAGTATCGCAAAATATGGCGATATCTTGGAATCGTACCCAAAGTCTTTTTCAATTCATGAATATAATCAAATTATTAAATACTCAAATTCTTCAAACTTTAAATCAAAAGATAGCTGCTTAGAGTGGAAAAAATTAAACATCGGACCTACCAATCTTTCACAAGAAAAAATTGTTTTGAAATTCTTGAATGAATGGAATGAAAAGCATAATTCTTAAAACCTCGCTTTTTTCATTTTTCTTGATCCCAATATCAGTCTCAGGTATTAGTATTAATTATTCATTTGTTTTTTATTGTTTATTTATATTTTTTTATAGAAAAAAAATAATAAAACCGCCAAAATTTGTTACCATTTTTCTTATCTATTTAATTGGTATTTTTTTGTTTAGTCATTTTTTAACGCTTTATTCTAACCCGTATTTACTTAGAAGTCTTGTAAGTTTTTTAATATTTATTTCAATTTTTTCTTTTTCTTATGTGAATATCAAAAAAGATGAAATTCTCGCATTCAAGTATTCATTAATCTTTATTTCATTAATTTTTTCGTTCTCTTCAATATATACAACCCTTCATTTAGGTATTTCAAGTGGAGCTGATGCTAAAGTTTTAGTTGGAAGCCAAAGAATCGGATTCATTTATTTATGTTCTATCTGGATTTTATTTCTAAGTGAAAATTTATTTAAAGGGTTTATTCAAAATAAGCTCAGATTTTTAGGAATAATTATAATATTTATTGGATTATTGCTGACATTTTCACGTTCGTCTATAGTTTCACTTATCATCTCAATATTTTTTTATCTAGCAATAAAATTCAAATATTTATTTAAAATTAACTTTAAAACATCAATGAGGTTGTTAGTTGTCTCCTCTTTGATTGTCTATACAACATTTTTTATTTTACCTGAGATTTCATTTTTTGCGGACTTTTATTCTGCTAGATTGTTTAATTTAATTTTATCTGGAGAATTATTGAATAATTTAAGCGATATGACCTCATCTGAGGGGCAAAGATTGACAATTTGGGGGCAGATATTTAACAAAAGCATTGAAAACCCTTTTTTTAGTAATAGTTTTTTAGGTTATTGGAGCTTGAAAGGTTCAATAACGGGGTCTTCACATAATCAAATACTTGACGTACTCTTGCGGACTGGAATTTTAGGTACGATTTTTTACCTCTATCTTTTATATGTAGTTTCTAGAACATTATTTATTAAACATTTTGATTTATTTTTAGCCTTTTTTTCTGTACTTGTATATGGCTTATTTCATGAAACATTTAAAGAGTCTCACGGAGCATTCATGCTATCTTTTTTCATTGGTATTTTATCAAATGAAAGACAGGGCTTGTATCTAAAAAATGAAATTTAAATACAGCTTTATTTTCTTAATTACATCAGTAATACTAAAAGGCTTTACATTCCTTTTTTTTATGTGGCTTGCCAAGGTTCTTGAAATTGATGATTATTCAAAATTTGGTATTTTTTATGCCTTGTTTACTATTTTAACTAGCATTGGGCATGCAGGTATAGTAGAAATTTCTGTAAATGAAATTAAGGTGGGAGTTAGTAAAAAGAACGAAATTATCCAGAATGCAACAATATCTTTTTTACAAATAACATCAATAATAATTTTAACATTTTTATTAATATATGTTTTTAATCCCTATAGTTTGGTCAATTTTATTATAGTTACTGCTGGTTTTTTTGCGTCCTTTGCATTACTAAAAGGTCAGTTATTGAGACTTTTTGAAGACCATTTCAATTCTCTGTATTATAGTTTTTTAATACCATTGTTATCATTAATTGTAGGAATGTTATCATTTTATTATTTTAAAAATATAGCTTCTTTATTTGCTGGTATGGCAGCTGGTGGAGCTCTCATGGTATTTTCAATATTTGGGTCATTCAAAAATACTAAAATCTCAAGAAATCCAAATAAAACATCTCAGAAAATTAAATTACTCTTTCCCTATCTGATAATTTATTTAATTGGGTGGTTGAACGGATATGGAAATAATTTTTTTATAGATATTGTTTTAAGTGAAAAGCAAGTGGCTGTATGGACTCTTTGCTTATCAATATCTGGAATACCTCAGGTTATTGCCACTTCTTTAAATCAGGTATGGAATCCATCATTCTATAAAAATTATGAAAAAATAACTAGAGAAGAACTTAACTTGAAATCTATAAAATATTATACTTTTCTATCTTCAGTCTTATTTTTATCAGGTATCCTAGCTTCACTAATTATACCTTATATCTTCGGAATAGTCGGAGGTAATCTGATTAATTATGTAGACCTCAAAGTTGAAATTATGATGATATTCATATCATTTATTTTTATTACACCATTTTGGCATTCACAAAACTATTTTATGCTTGAAGGCGCAGGTTTTCAATTAATGCGTAATCAGATTTTATCAGGATCTATTGGGTTTTTGATTTGGCTTCTATCAATGTTAAATTTTGGCACATTAGGAATATTTATAGGTTTATTAGCAAACAATCTGATAAGATCAATATTTATGATTGTCGAATCCCATCGTACATGGGGAGCCTTTTCAATAAGTTTAAAAAAATAAATTGAAGCAATAAAAAATGAATCAATTAAGAATATTGGGCATAAATGCATCACGAGCAAGATCGGGTGGTGCTAAATCACACTTAATCGGAATTTTAAATTCAATTGACAAGCCAGGTCATCAAATTGACAGAGTTCATGTTTGGAGCTATAGCGAATTATTAAATCAGCTAGTTAATAAAGAATGGATAACTAAACACATTGTTAATCCTAAAAATATTTTAAATGAAGTATTTTGGGAGGCATTTACTCTGCCAAAAAAAATGATTGAAAACAAATGTACAATAGCGCTTAACATCGACTCGGGAAGTTTTAATAGATTTTATCCTTATATTTCAATGAGTAGAGATATGCTATCATATGAACCTGGTATAATGCAGAAATATGGATTATCTATTTCAAGATTAAGATTGATAGTTTTAAGGTATGTGCAAAACTCAACTCTGAGATCGTCAAATGGCTCAATTTTTTTAACTAAATACGCCTCTGAGACTATTCAAAAATCTGCAGGAAAATTAAAAGAATTCATGTTGATTCCGCATGGAGTTGATGAGTCATTTAGATTTAAGCCAAGAGAAAAAAAAATATTAAAAAACAATAAGAGAATTAAATGTATATATGTTTCAAATGCCGCACCCTATAAACATCAAAATGAAGTAGTTAAAGCTGTTTCCAGTTTAAAGACTAAATATCCAAACATTCACCTAACATTAACTGGTGGAGGCATTGCAGGAAGGGGAAATAAAGAAAATAATAAACTATTGAATACTATTGAAGATCACGATCCAGAGAGAAGATTTATCAAATTATTAGGTTATATTGATCACAGTAAACTGCCAAGCATTTTGAAAAGTGCTGATATTTTTATCTTTGCTTCTAGTTGTGAAAATATGCCAAATACTTTATTGGAAGGAATGTCCGCAGGTCTACCAATTGCTTGTTCTGATAGAGGGCCAATGCCTGAAATTCTCAAAGATTATGGAGTTTATTTCAATCCTGAGGATTATAATTCCATTGCTCTTTCCATTGATAAACTTATTTTTGATGATGTATTTCGTAACCGAATAGCTAAAAAATCATTTCATCATGCTAAAAATTTTTCCTGGGAAAAGTGCTCTAAAAGTACTTTTAAATATATAAGTAAAGTTCACAGAAAATATTATGAAAACTGAAAACAAATTAAAAATTTGTTCGAATTGCGTTATGGATAACACGGATTCTCAAATATATTTCGATGATGAAGGAGTTTGTGATCATTGTATAATTTTTAAAAATAAAATTTTACCTTCCTGGAAATATGGGGTAGGCCATAAGCATTTTCTGCAGAAAAAAATAGATAAAATCAAGAGCGATGCATTGGGTAAAGAATTCGAGTGTATTTTTGGAATTAGCGGTGGAATAGATAGCTCATTTCTCCTTTATAAGATTGTTGAAGACTTTGGTTTGAAACCTTTAGTTTTTCATGTAGATGCAGGATGGAATTCACAAATTGCGGTAAATAATATTGAAAAATTAATTGATAAATTAAATTTAGATCTCTTCACTGTGGTAATTGACTGGGAAGAAATGAGAGATCTGCAACTTTCCTTTTTTAAATCCGGAGTACCGCACATTGATACTCCGCAAGATCATGCTTTTTTTGCTTCAATGTATAAATTTGCATCAAAATATAATGTGAAAAATATTGTTACAGGGGGAAATTATTCAACAGAATGTGTAAGAAACCCAAAAGAGTGGATGTATTATCAGTCTGATTCAATACAACTTAAGAGTATTCATAAAAAATTTGGCACTGTTAAATTGAAAACGTTTCCGCTAACCCGGGTATTGTGGCACAAGATATACTTGCCTTATATCAAAGGAATTAAAGTCTGGCGACCGCTCGATTTAATTCCATATAATAAAGAAAGAGCAGAAAAAACACTTGTAGAAAAATTTCAATTTCAGAAATACCCTCAAAAACATTTTGAGTCAAGATTCACAAAGTTCTATGAATCATATTGGCTTTATAAGCGTTTTGGATTTGATACACGAAAAGTTCAATATTCAAGTTTAATTCTTACCAATCAAATGTCAAGACAGCAAGCATTAGAAAAACTTAAAAAACCGCCTTTTGACGAAATAGAGATAAAAAATGACTTCGAATATGTGGCAAATAAGTTAAGAATTTCTGTAAGTAAACTACATGAATATCTAAGATTACCTATCAAAAGCTATAAAGATTATAGATCTCAGGATTTAATTTATAAAATTGGTTCTATTGCTTCTAAAAAAATGAACATAGAGAAGGGTGGAAAAAGGTGATCGGGATTATTGATTATGGATGCGGTAATATAAATGCATTTAAAAATGCTTTTAGAATGCTAAATGTTAAATCATTTGTTGTTAGTGATACTTGCCAAATAAACGAAGCTTCCAAAATAATTTTACCCGGTGTCGGCTCATTTGATTATGTAATTAAAACTTTTAATGAATCTGGATTAAGGAAAGCTGTTGAAGAAAAAGTATTTCAAAATAAAATTCCAGTTCTTGGAGTTTGTGCTGGAATGCAAATTTTAGCTGAGGCAAGCGATGAGGGTAAATTAGAAGGATTATGTTGGGTTGAGGGTAAGGTAAGAAATCTAAATAAAATGAATATATCTAACATATATAGCTTGCCTCATATGGGGTGGAACAATGTTTTTTTTAGTAAGAATAAATTATTTGATAAAATTGAAATTGGTGCAAGGTTTTACTTTGTTCATTCATATTATTTTAAAAATTACAATGAAGAAGAAAGTATAGCTTATACAAACTACCCTTTTAAGTTTTGTTGCGCTGTACAAAAGAATAACATTTTTGGAGTTCAGTTTCATCCTGAAAAAAGCCATAAAAACGGACTTCAGCTCCTGAAAAATTTCTCAGAAATATAAATATGTTAAATCCTCGAATTATACCGTGCCTTTTAGTGCATAACAATGGATTAGTTAAAACTAAAGGCTTCAAGGACCCTGCATATGTTGGCGATCCTCTAAATGCCGTGAAAATTTTTAATGAAAAATCTGTAGATGAATTGTTTGTTTTAGATATCGATGCTACAGCCAAAAATAAAGAGCCTAATTATGATTTAATCTCAAAAATTGCCATGGAATGTCAAATGCCTCTTTGTTACGGTGGAGGTATAAGCAATATTAATCAAATCATTAAAATATTAAAAATGGGAGTTGAAAAAATTGCAATAAGTACTCTAGCTATTAAAAACCCAAAATTAATTAAAGAAACAGCTAAATTAACGGGAAATCAAAGCATTGTTGTTGTAATGGATGTAAAAAAGAAAAAATTTAGCAGCAACTTTAACATTTTTTTAAATAATGGTAAAAATAACACTGGTAAAAGTTTGATTGACCATTGCAAATTAGTCGAAGATTTTGGAGCTGGAGAAATTGTTATTAATTCCATTGATAATGATGGTATGATGAATGGTTTTGATTTAAAATTAATTAACCAGGTGAAAAACTCTATATCTATACCTCTAACTGTTCTTGGAGGAGCAGGATCTTTAGAAGATATTGGAAAAGTCATATCCGAAAATGGAATCATCGGAGTAGCTGCAGGAAGCTTATTTGTCTTTAAGGGTAAATACAAAGCAGTATTAATCAACTACCCTTCACACAACGAAAAAGAAAATTTAATTTTTAAATCTTTAGAGCGTTATGAAACAAATAACACAAAACATTAAAAACGGTAAAACGCTTCTTGAAGAAGTTCCATCTCCATCTTTAGTAAAGAGATCAATTTTAGTAAAGACAACACATAGCCTTGTCTCGCTGGGAACTGAAAAAATGTTAGTTGAATTTAGCAGATCAAGTATTTTGCAAAAAGCAAGACAGCAGCCTGAAAAAGTAAAAGAAGTATTGGATAAAATTAAAGCAGAAGGAGTTTTGCCAACAATTGATACAGTATTTAAAAAACTAGAAGAGCCAATACCATTGGGATATTGTAATGTTGGAGAAGTTGTTGACGTTGCTGATGATGTTGTTGAATTTTCTATTGGAGATAGAGTAGCATCAAATGGGCCGCATGCGGAATTTGTTGTTGTTAACAAGAACCTTGCCGCTAAAGTCCCTAAAGATGTAACTAGCGAAGATGCAACGTTCACTGTTATAGGATCTGTTGGCCTACAAGGCATTAGACTTCTTCAGCCAACAATAGGTGAAACAGTAGTAGTTTTTGGATTAGGGCTCATTGGAATTCTAACCTGCCAATTATTGCTGTCAAATGGATGCAAAGTGATTGGTATTGATGTTGATGAATGGAAATGTTCTAAAGCTATGGATCTTGGCATAAAAACAATAAACTCTTCACGTGAAAATTCAGTTAATAACGTATTAAGCAAAACAAATCAATCAGGTTGTGATGGAGTTATTATCACAGCCTCCACAAAATCTAATGATCTAATATCCGATGCTGCTAAAATGAGTAGAAAGAGGGGGAGAATTGTTTTAGTCGGTGTTGTTGGATTGAACCTAAATAGATCAGATTTTTATGAGAAAGAATTATCCTTTCAAGTTTCTTGTAGTTACGGTCCAGGAAGGTATGATACCAATTATGAAAATAAGGGAATCGACTATCCATTGCCTTTTGTCAGATGGACTGAACAAAGAAACTTTGAAACTGTTCTATCTTTATTAAATAAAAATGCTATTGATGTAAACAGTTTAATAACAAAAAAAATTCCACTAGAAAATTTTAATAAAATTTACGATAACATTGAATCAAACAAAATACTTGGAGCAATATTAGAATACTCTGCTGAAACAAAAGTAAATCAAATTAAAAAATTTGAAATCCCAGATAAAATAATAACGACTCAAAGCTCTGCAAATATCGGAATTATTGGTGCTGGTAATTTTACTAAAATGACAATTTTACCCATAATGAAAAAGATCAAAACTAACATTAAATCTATTTCTAGCAATTCAGGTTTCAATTCCACGTCTTTAGCAAAAAAATATAACATACCAACTAGTACTTCTGATTACAAAAAAATTATAAATGACGATCAAATTGATACAGTTATAATAGCTACAAGACATGATTCACATGCCCCACTCATTCTTGAATCTTTAAAAGCAAATAAACATATTTTTGTTGAAAAACCTTTAGCTATTACGCGTTATGATTTAGATCAAATCTCAGAATTACTTGTAAATAACACTAAGCTTTTTCATGTTGGTTATAATCGAAGATTTTCTCCTCACGTAAAAAAAATCAAAAATAGTCTGAATACACTCGATCCTATAAATATTATCGCAAATATGAATGCTGGATTTATTAAAGAGGATCACTGGGTACATGATATAAATGAAGGCGGTGGTAGAATAATTGGGGAGGCTTGTCATTTGATCGATTTATGTGTCTTCTTAACTGGATCTAAAATTCAAAGAGTATGTATGAATGGGATGGGCCCTAAAGCTTCTTCATTAACTGACAACGCAAGCATTCTCATAGAATTTTCTAATGGATCTAATGCGGTATTAAACTATTTTTCTAACGGTTCAAAAAAATATAGCAAAGAGAGAGTTGAGGTTTATTCAGATGGAAGAACTTGGATATTGGACAATTATAGAATAACTCAAGGTTATAATGTTAAAGGATTTAAAAAACTATCATCGAAAATTGATAAGGGGCATACAGATCAGTTTAGAGAGTTTATTAATGTTGTAAATAATGGAGGAAGCAACCTTATTCAAACTGATGAAATCCTTAATGTTTCATCTGCTTCAATAGCAGCTATCGAGTCTTTAAAATATAAAAAATGGATTAATTTAGGTTAGTTAAAGTGAAAATAGATTTAATTGCAGGCGCAAGACCAAATTTCATTAAAATTTCTCCAATATTGAACGCTATAAATAGCGCTAATCGTAATGGCGAACGTATTTCATATCGCCTTATTCATACTGGGCAGCACTACGATAAAAATATGAGCAAAAGTTTTTTTGAAGAACTAGAAATAATTAACCCTGATTATAATTTAAATGCTGGTGGCGGTACTCAAGCTGAGCAAACAGCAAAAATAATGATTGAATATGAAAAGTTGTTAAAAAAGCCAATTGTTGACTATTGTTTAGTTGTCGGTGATGTTACATCAACAATGGCATGTTCAATTGTAGCAAAAAAAAAGAACATAAAAGTTATTCATGTTGAAGGTGGGATAAGATCTGGTGATATGAGTATGCCCGAAGAAATTAATAGAATAGTAACGGATAGTATAACAGACTATTTCTTTACAACGTCAAAAACTGCAAACCAAAATTTGATTGTGGCTGGTATTAATAAAAAAAATATTTTTTTTGTTGGAAATACTATGATTGACACACTGGTTAAATTTCAACATAACTTTAAAAAGCCATCAATTTGGGATGGTTTAAAACTTAAAAAACAAAAATATTTAATTCTTACCTTACATAGACCATCTAATGTAGACAATGCTAATAAATTAAAAAGAATTCTTTTTGAAATTGATAAAAGCGTTGATAATAATCCTATAATTCTTCCTTCTCACCCGAGAACATTAGAGAAAATATTAGAATTAAATATTAAATTTAAAAATCTTAAAATAATCAAGCCTCTAAGTTATTTAGAATTCAATTATCTTGTAAAAAATTCTATGGGCGTTATAACTGACTCGGGAGGAATTACTGAGGAAACAACCGTAATGAATATTCCGTGTTTAACCATAAGAGATAATACTGAGCGCCCAGAAACAGTAGAATTAGGCACAAATATCTTAATTGGAACTAATCCAAAAAATATTAAACCGGCCTTAAAACAACTATTAAAAGGAAATTGGAAAAAAGGATCAATTCCGCCGTTATGGGACGGAAAAGCATCATCACGCATAGTAGAACAATTGCTTAGACTAAATTGAAAAAAATTTTTTATTGGAAAAGAATAATTCAGGCATACGTTTTACGTTCTAACAGTCAGCTAACTTTTTGGCATGAGAGCCCAGAAGTAAATATAGATTTCAAAACTGATGATATAGGTTCTTATTATATGAAATTTCATCAAAAGGCTGATTATGATTCAAGTTGTGACATGGATGGAATTCCAATGCTTGATTATAAAGGCGCAATTGGGCCGCAATATAACCCTATAGCAATCGCGCAATGGGGTTTAGGAAATTACAATTTATGGATATCTACTGGTTCTAAAAAAAGATATATAAAATTTATAAAATCTGCTAATTGGCTTGTAGAAAATTTAGAAGAAAATGAGTTTGGACTGAAAGTATGGATGCACAAATTTGATTTTGAATATCGAGATACCCTTAAATCTCCATGGTATTCAGGCTTAGCTCAAGGCCAGGGGCTCTCATTGTTAGTAAGAGCCTATAAAGAAACGAATGAAAAAGAATATGAAAATGCTATTAACGAAGTAATTAAAAGCTTCAAAATAGATATTTACAATGGCGGAGTGAATTATGTTGACGCAAATGGTTTTGAATGGATCGAAGAGTACATTGTTAATCCACCAACACATATTTTAAATGGTTTTATTTGGGCTCTTTGGGGTATCTACGACTACAATATTTTAAAAAAAGATAATTCATCCGAGAAAATGATCAAAAAGTATCTCGAGACCTTAGAAAATAATTTAGAAAATTATGATCTAAGATATTGGTCCAAATATGAGCTTTCAAACAAATCAATACCCATGATTGCAAGCCCTTTTTATCATAAATTGCACATTATTCAGCTTGATATAATGTATAGATTAACCAAAAAAAATATTTTTTATAATTACCAAAAAAAATGGATAACACAACAGAAAAATTCCATATATAAATTTATGTCTATAGTTCATAAGTCAATTTTCAAGGTTTTATACTATTAATCTTTTAATAATTTCATTTTATTTCACACCAGATTATTGCGCTGGATCATTTAGAACACAATCTTTTGTTAATTCTTTAATAGGTAAAAATTTATTCAATAAAGTAATACTTATTACAACCATTCCTCATAGATATGGACCTATGGAAGATTATAAAAAAATTGAGCACAATTATGGCATTGATGTAATTAGAATTAAAATACCACAACATAATAATATTTTCATAAAACAACTTTTTTCCTTCGCAACATTCTTTTTCAAATCAATCCAAATATCATTAAAGAAAAGAAGAGATTTTGAGGCAGTTTTTACAACTTCATCAAGGTTTGGAACTTCATTTTTAGGATTTGTAATATCAAAATTATTAAATAAAAAATTAGCTCTCGATATACGTGATATTTTCTCTGATAGTTTAAAATCTTTAAGTTTTTCAAAAAAGTTAATCGGAAAATTCTTAATTGTAATAATTAAAAAACTTGAAGCACTAACATTTAGAAATGCACAATGGATAAACTTTGTTTCACCTGGATTTTTAACCTACGATCATCTTAATAAAAAAAAATTAAAAACACATATTTTCACTAATGGCATTGATGATATTTTTGTAAAAAACAGATTAAATAATAAAATTAATTGGAGCAAAAAAATAAAATTACCATTAACTATAACATATGCTGGAAACATAGGCTATGGTCAAGGTTTAGAAAAAACCGTTCCATTTATTGCTAATTATTTTAAAGAGAAAATAAATATTAAACTCATTGGTGATGGTAGCTCAATAGATTTAATCAAACATCAAATCAATAAAAACAATATTACAAACGTTAAAATTATAAAGCCTGTTAATAGACGAGAACTTTTAAAATATTATAACAAATCAGATGTTCTTTTTCTTCAGCTAAATGACTCCAAAGTATTTGAAAAAGTAATTCCCTCTAAAATTTTCGATTATGGTTCATTTGATAAGCCCTTACTTGCGGGTGTTAAAGGAACAGCTAGAGACTTTCTAAAAAAACATCTACCATTGTCATTTATTTTTGATATAGACGATTTGGAGAGCGCTACTGATGAAATAAATAAGATTGTTAATTTTGATTTAAATAAAATTGATAATGACATTTTTACAAAAAACTTTCAACGCAAAACAATAATGGATGAACTAGTTTTGAGCTTATATAGTGAATTTAAAAAATAAATCTTCAATTTTAATTGTAGGAGCAAATGGTATTATAGGTTCTTTTTTGAGGACTAAACTTTCTAATGATTATCAAATTACATCTATTTCAAAAAATTCTGATAATAATGAAGTATATAGTTTGGATTTATCTGACAGTAAAAAAACTAATAATTATTTTAAAAATATAAAAAAATTTGATTGTTTGATTTTTCTCGTTGGAAGAGCTCATAAAAAAGGGAAAAGAAAGGACCTATTTAGATATGAGAAAACAAATTTTAAAACTTTAAAAAATGTTATTTCAAGTTTAGATAAATTTTCTATTTTACCTAAAAAGATTATTTTTACTAGTACAGTTTCTGTTTATGGAGAACAGTACGATAATGATATATATAATGAAAATTCAATAGTGAATCCTCAAACCCCTTACGCTGTAACAAAATTAATGGCAGAAGAATATTTAATGAATAATTATAGTGAAAGAACGTGGATATTAAGGCTTGCACCTGTTTATAGTTCAGATTTTCAACTAAATATTGATAGACGTACAAAAATAAGTAAAGTTTATTATAAGCCAGGAAATGGTAAATCAAAATTATCACTTTGTAATATAAAAAATATTAATTTTGTAGTTAGAGAAATAATTTTAGGCCAAATACCACATGGAATTTATAATCTATCAGATTCTCGTATATATTCATACAATGATCTACTTAAGTATAAAAAAATTAAGATTTATTTAAAAATACCAAGATTAATTATTGTTTTTGTTGGTTTAGTAGGAAGGGCACTTAAAAACCAGTTTTTGATTGAAAATTCAACAAAACTTTTAACAAATAATATTTACCCTGCTAAAAAATTGAAAAAATTTGTAGAAATTAATGAAAAGTTGTAACTATAAATGATCAATCTTTTTACTAGGATCATTGCATTTATCTTATTGTTTTTACTCCTACCAGTTATTTTATTTATAACCTTGACTATCTTTTTTGAATCAGGAAAACCAATTTTTTTTAGACAACAGAGAGTTGGAAAAAATAATTTTAATTTTACCTTGATTAAGTTTAGAACTATGACAGTTAACACTCCAGATTTAGCTACGAACTTAATTAAAAATCCCGATCAATATATAACTCGTGTCGGTAAAATATTAAGAACAACAAGTTTAGATGAGCTTCCTCAATTAATTAACATAATAAAGGGAGATATGAATTTCGTAGGACCAAGGCCAGCACTCCACAATCAAGAAAATTTAATTAAACTGAGAACTCAAAAAGGAATAAACAGCCTCAAGCCAGGTATTACTGGTTGGGCTCAAGTAAATGGCAGAGATAATTTATCATCGAAAGAAAAAGTTAGATTTGATAATTATTATTTAAAAAATAAATCTTTTTTTTTAAACATGAAAATAATTTTTATGACCATTTTCAAAATCTTTATTTTTAAAGATGTTAGACATTAAAAAAATTATTCTTTTTATTCTGCTATTTTCATCTTCAAAATATCAAGAATTAATAGAATCTAATGAAAATGAATTGCCAAGAAAATTTATTTTTAATGAGTTGAAAAATTTTGATAAAAAAATAAATAAACAAAATAAATTTTCTTTGAGTTTTAATTATCAACATATATTTAACACTGGGCATCCTAATATTGATAATAATGCTGAATTTTATAGTATTTCTAAAAGATCACAGCTTATTTCATCAAGAATATTGTTTCAAAATAAATGGTTTTTCGTAGAAGTCTCACCTTACTTGATATCAAATTCAAATCTTTTTAAAAAAAATACAGGTTCAGGAACATTGTGGATAAATAATAATCATGCTGTTGGAGTTCCAAAAACAAAAAATAAAATGGGATTCAAGCAATCAAAAATAATTATTCACTTTAAAGGCTTAGGTGTTGCTTACGGAAATATGAGTCATTGGTGGAGCCCGGGGTTTCACTCATCAATAGTGCTTTCTTCAAACGCACCTAGCCAAAAAACTTTTTCTATTGGCTCATTCAAAGAAATAAGACTTAATAAAATTTCTTTTTACGGAAATATAATTTTAATGCCATATGAAAATAATACTAATAACAACATATATTTTTCAGGTTTCAAAGGATATATGAAACTCCACACTAAAAATGCATTAACTACACTTGGCCTACATCGCACCTACTTGTCAGGCGATTTCAAAAATTTAAGTAATGAAACAAACTTTTCAGGAAAATGGTCATCAATTGATGCAGTCCAACTACTTTTTGAACCTCTATTCGGACAAAGCAAGAAGGGTTTAGATTATACTTTAATAAATTCACCTGGTTTTGATACATGGGATGAAATTTTATCAGGATACATTAATATTGAATTTCCAAAAGATAATTTTTCTATATATGCAAATCTAGTAAGTGATGATAATAGAGCCAATTTTATAGACCTTAAGGCACACTGGGATCACACTCTAGCCTATATAATTGGTTTTAAAAAGTTCATGAGTTTTAGAAATTTTTCTTTTTTTCATGGCTTTGAATATGTATCAACAAAAACTTCAAATACATTTAACCCTAAATTTTATAGAGGAAATCCAAATAGTATAAATTATTATACCAATGAGGAATTTGACTATTTCACATATGAAGGCAGAAGAATGGGGGCCCATTCAGGTTCTTCCGGAGATGATTTAATAGCTATAATGGGTTTTGCCAGAAGTAATTTAGCTTTAATTGCATCTCTTAATTATGAAAGACATGGAATTAAAAGTGAAGAATTTCCAGAAATTAAATCTGAAATCGCACTAACAATTCAAAATGAAATAAGTGATAATACCACATTTTTTATATGTATTGAGAATGAAGTGATCAATAACTATGGCTTCATAAATGGAAAACGATCTTCAAGCGCATTATTATGGACTGGTCTTAGTTTTAAATTTTAAAACATAAAATAAAAGATTAATAAAACATGAAAATAAATTTTTTCTTAACAAAAATTTTTCTAAAAAAATAATGAATCTATGAGTGAATTAATTTGGTTTGGGTTTACTTTTCACTTTAAATAAAAATGAATTTTAGAAGTAAAATACTTAACTTTTTTTTTATTCTCATTTCAGGAGTTAGTGCGGCTTATTCCCAAATAAATTTAGAGCTAACCTATAAGCAATCATTATATATGAGCTCAAATCTACCAAATTTAGAAAACTCAAACGGGCTATATCTTCCAAAAGGATTTGGATCCTTTTCGACTTTTGGAATGGGAATTGAAAATAAGTACTTTTCTTTATCCATAGAGCCAAATATAATTTTACAAAAATCTTATGATATTGATGTACCAAAGAAAGAATCGTTATTTAGTGTTTTAAATGATGTTCCTAAAGAAAATTATAAATATCCAAAATTTAATAATCTTGGCTTGCAAATTAAGTTAAGAGATATAGGCTTGGGTTTTGGAAATTGGAGTAGATGGTGGGGTCCAGGTCTCCATAACAGTCTAGTTTTGTCAAATAACGCACCTGGTTTTTACCATTATTATCTAGGGAATATTAATTCTATTAAAATTTCAAATTATTTATCCTATAAGTTCAGCTATATAGTATCAACTTCAATGAAAAACCAAAATAACTATGATTATTATTTTTCAGCATGGTTTTTTGTCTTAAACCATGAATTGTTTGAATTAGGAATTAGTCGAAATATCTTAAGTGGTGGAATTGAATTAGATTGGAATATTGTTGATGCAATGACAGTACTTCTCAATAATAAAAACATTTTGTTATGGGATACTATTAATGAATTTTATTTAAAAATATTTTTAAATAAAAGTAATCTCGAGGTTTTTTTTGACGTTGGAATACCAAATAGATCATTTGCCGAAAAAAATCCTGGCGCGTATTCAAATCATGCATTGGCTACGAATTTAGGATTTATTAAAAAAAGAGCTTTAGGAACCAATAATTTACTCTATGGAATGGAATATACTCGAATAATTCAAGGCATTTATTATAATATTTTACCAACACCAAACTGGTATGATAATCATAAATATAATTACTCATCTTTCAACGGTTTTAGATGGAGCGCTCACAGCGGTTCAGATTCTGATGATTTCTTAATTTTTATTGGCTATGATGACAATATTATAAGCTTTCTCTATGGTGTAAATTATGAAAGACACGGCATAACATATCACTTTCCTCCTGAGGTAAAGTTTGAATCTCGTTTCAATATATCATATAAAATTAACGATTATAAATTTTCGATAATATATGAAAATGAATACTTTGAGCACTATTCTTTTGTAGATAGTTATAATAATGTTTGGGACGAAACTTTTGAAAAAGGTTCAATTCAGAGAACTAAAACTTTATTATTTTCATTATATTATACTATTTTTTAACATTTACATCTTGTAAAATATATTTTTTAAATCCTCGGTAATTTGTTTTACAATATGTAAATATATTTTGACTTATTGTCTATTTTTGTTAAAATCATCCATGAAATTGATGATTTTAACATTTAGTTGTCTTTTTACTACTGTTGGAGCACTAAATGCGCAGAACCTCCAAGAACTTCAGAGGCTCCAGGATGAGTATAAAAAGGCTCTTGAGAGACAGTCTTTAAATAAACCAGTCGACATTTCAGAAGCAGAAAAAGCCGCTAATAGCACCTCTTTACCAGATAAATTAATCTATTCGCGAAAAGATGTAGAATCCTTACTTGCGAATACCGAAAAGCTTTTAAAGCAACTTGATTTTTATGAAGACTCAATAAAAAAAATGCCCTATATAGGTTATGATTTTTTTACTAAGCGTGACAGTATTCCTTTTTGGCAAAACCTTCCTATGTCAGGAGATTACATCCTTGGTGCTGGTGACGAGATAATCATCTCATTATGGGGTGAATCTAATTCAAATTATTCTGAAATAATAAATCGAGATGGTGAAATTTTTATTGAGAATATTGGTATAGTTAATCTTGGTGGAAAATCAATTAATGAAACAAAAGATTACATTAAAATAAAATTTTCTCGACAATATTCAACACTTTTAGGTAGTAATCCTAAATCATTTATTGATATTACTCTTGGTGAGCTTAAATCCTTAAATATTCAATTTACAGGTTTTGTCAACATTCCAGGAACACATATGGTTCATCCTTTTTCAAATGTTGTTACCGGTCTAATTCAGGCAGGTGGGGTTGATATTAAAGGATCATTGAGACAAATTAAAGTAATAAGAAATAATAAAATTTCCGGAGTAGTTGACATTTATGATCTAATTATTAATGCAGAAAAATTAAAGAATCTCAGATTAATGGATCAAGATGTGGTTCATGTGCCACCAAGAAATACTACCATACCAATTTCTGGAAGAATCTTAAGGCCTGGCTACTACGAATTAAATGATGATGAAAATATCGAGGACTTAATAAGCTTTTCAGGTGGTAAAGATAGGAATTCCTCAAATTTTGTTTTCATTTTTAAAAATCATCTTTCTAATAATGAAGGATATATTGTCCAAGATTCATTATCTCAAAAATTTAAAATTAATAATGGAGATAGTGTTCATGTACCAATCAGTCCAGGAAAAGATAGCTTTGTCAGTGTTGAGGGAAAGGTCAAGGTTCCAGGAAAATACCCTTATAATAGCAATATAAGACTTGAGGATATTATTAAAGCTACAATGTCTCTTAATGACAAAGATTTTATTTTAAATATGAATTTATCAGAAATAGTCATTTTTAGAAAAAACCGAAATGGCTCTCAGCCCATTAAAATTAAAACCGGTTTGGAAGATAATATATTGTTGCAAAATGGCGACCATATCGTAGTATCAGAAAAAAATATTTTTAGACCGATTGAAGCTGTAAAGATTACTGGTGAAATCAAAAGGCCTGGCTCATATCCTGTAAACGGTATATCAACCTTAGAAGATATAATTATACTTTCTGGTGGCTTAACTGAAAATGCCCTCAAAGATGGCATAGAGGTTTTTAGAGATAGCATAACAATATCTTGGAATGATAAAGATTTCATTTTAGAAAATGGAGATAGTTTAAATGTGCTTAAACGCTCAGGATTGGTTTTTGTCGATGGAGAAGTAAATAATCCTGGATATTTAAGTTTTCGCAAGGGAGATAATTTAAAAAAATACATTCGCAGAGCAGGTGGATTTACTCCATTTGCTGAAGAAAATAATGTATACATCATTCATCCAAATGGAACTGCTTATCCATTTTCAAAATTTAATAATCCAAAAGTCTTAGAGGGGTCAAAAATCATTATTGGACAGCGTACAATTAGTGGACACCAGAAACTCACGGGCTGGGAGATTTTTTCATCAATTTCAGCTCAAGCAGGAAATATTGCCACTACTTTACTCTCAATTTCACTATTACTCAACCAAGCTAATGCAAACTGAATCAAAAACTTTAGGTCAAAAGATAAAACGATATCGTCTGATAAATGACATTCGTCAAGAGGATATGGCTGAAAAAATGGGTGTTTCTCGTGCAACGCTAATAAACTATGAAAAAGGCCATACCGCTATAAATATCGATGTTTTAAACAGGCTAAAAAATATTTTTCCAAATTTTGATTCTTATATTGAAAAAAACACTAAGCCCCAAATTTTGACTAATAATTCTATTGATTTTAAAGTTTTATATAATGTTTTATTTGATCAAAGAAAATATATTTTATTAATTACAATTTTATTTGGGGTTATTGGTACAGGTCTATCGTTTTCTTTTAAAAAGTACTACAAATCCGAAATTTCTTTGTATCCAGCAAAAAATGACTCATTTAATAATCTCGGTCAATTCCAGTCTTTGGCGGCTAATTTGGGCATGAATACGGCCGACAATGGCCAAAGTTTTAACATTCCGGATGTCGTAAAATCTCGATTAATCGCAACTAAGGCAGTTAATAATATTTGGATTACACAAAAAGGCGATTCAACTAGCCTTATAGATCTTTGGAAATTGGGCCATTCCTACTGGTCAAAAAAAAATAAAGACAAGATTGATCCTAATATTATCAGAGAAAAAGCTATTAAAATTTTTTTGAACAGAATAAGTATATCAGAGGATAGAATTACTAGATTAATAAAAATTTCAACTAACTTTCAAGATCCACTAATTTCAGCAAATATTGCAAATTTCATTGGTCAAGAAGTCGAGAAATATATTCAAAAAGAAAATTCTGCTCAATCAAAAAAAGAAAAACTCTTTATTGGCGAAAGATTGTTAGTTGTAAAATCAGAGTTAGAATCTGCGGAAAACAGACTAAAACAATTCAAAGAAAGAAACAGGGGATACGATGGATCTCCAGAGTTATTTATGATTTTTTCCAGACTTGATAGAGAAGTTGAAGCAAAAAAAGAGGTTTATGTTACTCTTCAACAGCAATTAGAGCTAGCAAGAATAGAAGAAGTTAAGCGGTCCCCCATATTACATGTTCTTGATGAAGCTGTCCCCCCAATAAAAAAAAGCTCACCAAATAGATTATCATTTTTATTTTTATCATTATTATTTGGGTTCATTTTTAGTTCAATTAGAACAATAAATCGGTATTAACTTGTCTTGAAAAAAATAAAAATTTGTGTAGTTGGAGTTGGGCGCTGGGGGTTGAATCATGTCAAAACCTTGTTATCAATGAATATTTCTGTAGGATGCATTGATAAGGATTCTTCTAAATTAAACAATGTTTATGAATTAGATCCATCAATAAAATCATTTTCAACTATAGAAGAAAGTTTCGAGCATAATTTTAGCGGGTATATTTTGGCTACACCAGCATCAACACATACTGAACTTGCCAAAACATTAATATCTAATCATAAACCTGTTTTAATTGAGAAACCCTTGGCTTTATCACTTCAGGAATCAAAACAAATCAAATCTTACGTAGACAAGTTTGCTGGAAAGGTTATTGTAGGACACTTACTTTTGTTCCATCCTGCAATAAATAAAATTAAAACCATGATTGACAATGGTAAAATTGGAAAAATTCAATATATTTATAGCAATAGACTAAATTTAGGAAAAGTTCGAAAAGAAGAGAATGTATTTTGGAGTTTTGCGCCGCATGATATTTCAGTTTTTCAATATTTATCCTCCTCTTTTCCAAGCAAAACTTTTTCAATTGGTGGAGATTTCTTGCAAAAAAAAATTCACGACACAACAATAACTTACTTAAAATACCCAAATAATATTCAAGGTCATATTTATGTGAGCTGGTTACACCCGTTCAAAGAACACAGATTAGTTGTAATTGGAACTAAAGGTACATTGCATTTTGAAGACAGCATTGATAAAAAACCAATTCAATTTTATGAAAAACAAATAACAAAAAACGATGATATTTCCACACTAAAAAACAAAAAACCAATAAACATAAACTATGAACAAGGTATGCCACTTAAAAACGAACTAAAATACTTTATAGATGTCATCAATGGTAAAAAAGTCAAAAAAGCAAATATTGACGAGGGTATAGATGTTGTCAAAATTTTAGAAACTGCTTCAATGTCATTATCCGAATTGTAAAACAATGAATGATTTTTACGCTCATAAATCAGCTATTATTGATAAAAATGTCAACATAGGTAAAAACACAAATATTTGGCATTTTTGCCACATACAACCTAACTCTACAATTGGAGAAAATTGTACCTTGGGTCAAAATGTTAATATTGCTAGTAACGTTAAAATTGGAAACAATGTAAAAATTCAAAATAATGTTTCTGTATATGAAGGAGTAGAGTTGGAAGATTATGTGTTTTGTGGCCCATCTATGGTTTTTACAAATATAGTTTTTCCAAGATCTGAATTTCCACAAAACGATTCGAGTCTATATCAAAAAACCTTAGTAAAAAGATCTGCTTCGATTGGGGCTAATGCAACAATTGTATGTGGTATAACTATTGGCAAATATTCAATGATTGGCGCTGGAGCAGTTGTCCTTCACAACGTTCCGGATTTTGCTTTAGTAGTTGGCAACCCCGGAAAGATTAAAGGATGGGTTAATAAAAAAGGAATGAAGTTAGTATTTAATAAAAATGGAAAAAGTAAATGCGGTCAATTTTATTTTGATGGAAGTTCAGTAAAGACCGTGAAAAAAAATTGAAATTAGTAACAATAATTGGAGCTAGACCCCAGTTTATCAAGGCTTCAACAATTTCTGATGTTATTAATTCTAGACACAAATCCTTATCTGAGGTCATCATTCATACTGGGCAGCATTTTGACGAAAATATGTCAAAAATTTTTTTTGATGAGATGGAAATTCCTAGGCCAAGATACTATCTAAATGTGAATGATATGAATTACAATCTAATGATAGATACCATGATAGGCAAAATTGTGCCAATTTTGAAAAATGAGAAACCAGATGCTCTATTAGTATACGGTGATACAAATTCAACCTTAGCTGGAAGCATAGCAGGTAAGCTTTGCAGATTACCAGTGATTCATGTTGAAGCAGGCTTAAGGAGCTATAATAGAGCAATGCCTGAAGAAAATAATCGCATCATTTCGGATCATCTGTCTACACTATTGTTTTGCCCAACAAAAAACTCTGTAGAAAACCTTAAAAGAGAAAATCTTACAAAAAATGTTTTTTTTTCGGGCGATATTATGTTTGATGCATTTCTTAAGTATTCTTTAAAAAAAACTATTCCTCGCAAGAGATATTTTGAAAATGAATTCATTCTATCTACAATTCATCGGCGCGAAAATATCAATGATCCGAAAAAATTAACCACAATTTTTAAAAATCTTGACAGAATCAATGAAGAAAAAAAAATAATAATGCCACTCCATCCTCATACAGCTAAGAAAATAAATGAATATGATATAAAAAGTAAAATTACTTTTATTGAGCCGCAAGGATATATCTCTAATCTATCGTTATTAAAAAAATGTTCGTTAGTAATAACTGATAGTGGAGGATTACAAAAAGAATCCTTTTTTTCAAAGAAAAAATGTATGGTAATTAGAAACCAAACAGAATGGATAGAGCTTGTTGATCAAAAAATCAACTTATTATCAAATCAAGATGATATTTTTAAAAAATACAAAGAATTAATTAAAAAAGATTTTGAGTTTAGTTATAATGTTTTTGGTAATGGCAAAGCATCACAACTAATAATTGATAAGATTGAAAATTATTTTAGTAATTAATGTTTTTTTCTAAGCATTTTTTTAAAAGTACCGTTTTTGCAAGCTCTATTTATCTCTATTTATCTCATTTTGCGGATTATATACTCGCTTTATTTTTTTTACCATTTATTGCCAAAACAATTGGAGCTATTGAATTTGGTAAAATTGGCTTAGCCCAGTCTTTCGGTATTTTAATTATACTTATAATTGAATTTGGTTCATCTACCATGGCTACAAGGAAAGTTGCATTAATTAAGGCGGATGATAAAGCTATGAAAAAATTTATTGATGAGTTATTTACTTTTAAAATTTGTCTTATGCCAATAGCTATATTATTGTCTTTTGCAGCGGTAGCTTTTATCCCGGCATTTAAAAATGAACCTATTTATCTAATAATAGCAGTAGTAGGCTCTATTTTTCATGGAATTTCTCCCTCTTGGTATTTTCAAGGAATTGAAAAAATGAAAAATATTGCAATGTCAAAAATTATTTTTCGATCAATCGGGTTTCTTTTTATTCTTTTATTCGTTAAGTCTCCGAAAGATAGCTGGATTGTTCTATCTTCATATGCAATGACAAGTTTTTTGATTTTTACACATCTTAATATAATCATCTTAAAAAAATATGGAGCTTCCAAGCTTGTTTCTTCGAAAAGAGTTATAAAAGTTCTAATGGAATCATTATCATCATTTTTTATTTCAATCATCCCTGTTATTTATCAGAATTTTAGTCTATTCTTAATGAGTGCCTTTATTAGCCCCGTTCAATTAGGTTATTATTATGGAGCAAACAGAGTTTATCGAGCATTTAACACGCTTTATGGTCCAATAAGTCAAGCCTATTTTCCAGCGCTATCATCAGCAAACTTATCTAACAAAATCATTTTTAAATATCTATTAAAAAAATATTTTTTACTTATTACAGTAATAGGTTTAGCATTTTTCATGATTAATTATTTCTTAGCAGAATTGATTATTTTCAATTTTCTTGGAAAAGATTACAGTGGAGCTGTTGAAATACTTAAACTTTTTAGTATAGTTTTATTTTTGACAGCTCTTTCTAATGCGCTGGGACGTCAATGGATTATTGGAACTAATAAAGATTTTTATTTTTTTTCTATTCAGTCTTTATCATCAATAGCTGGTTTCACTTTTTTCTTTTTCACTTTCAAAAATATTGGTGTTAAGGCACTTCCTTTGTCAATAATCATTTTCGAAATTTTTACCATTTTGTTTTGCTCTATATTTTTAATACTTAATGTAAAACATAGTTATTTTGATAAGTAAAAATAAAATTACGTTAGCTTTAATTTTATCCTCCTTTATAGGTGTGTCTATAAGCTTTAGTGATTTATACTTGTTCCATATTTTTTTAATCATATCTTCTTTGGTTTGGTTGTACGAATTCAAAAATAATAAATATCTTTTTAATTATTCTTTTTTCTTAAAAAAATATGTAAAAACATTAATTTTAATACTATTGTGGTACTTTCTTTCTCTTCTCTGGGCTCCAGACAAAGTTTTAGGTTTGAAATACCTTTTTTATTTGATTTGCGGATTCGTTACTACCGCAAGTATAATTGTATTCTCTTCAAACATTAAAAATTTAAATATTGTTTACAAACTATTATCAATGATTGTATTTATTGAAATTGTTATAGCTTTTTTAGAGTCATTTGCTGGTTTTAGGATGCCAATTTCTTCATACTCTTCACTTTCTACTTTCTTTGGAAAAGATCCTGTAAACTTTTCAGAGTTTGACGGTATGCACTTATACACTAACCTTTCCCCACCTACAGGATTTAGATGGAATACCAATGATCTTGCAATTAGTATGGCAATTGCCCTGCCTTTTTTCTTGTGCAGTAAAAGAACGATTGTTCAAATCTTTGGTATTATTAGCATCTCTACAATTGTAATAATGACTGCCTCTAGAGCAGTATTCTTATCTATAATTTTAATTTTTTCGCTCTATTTACTATTGATAAAAAAAAGACTAGGCACACTTAGTATAATATGGATTACATCAATTGGTTTAATATTTAGCTTATCTGTTTTTAGTAATAGCGAGAACCCTAGACTGAATGAACTAGGAAACTCCCTAGAGGCCCTAAATTTATATATTAGAGGCGAGATTGATGTTGGTGGTTCTATTGAATGGAGAAGAGAATTGGTCAAAGATGGTTTAGAAGCTTTCAAAAAAACCTATGGCAGAGGTCTTGGTTCAGGGGGCTCAGTTGCAAATCAAGAGCTAGTGGGACCAGTTGCAGGAAGATTTACATCTATGCATAATTTTTGGATTGAAATTTTAGTTGAGGGAGGAGCTTTAGTATTTGCTCTAGGGTCAACCTTTTTAATTAGTTTAGTTTTTAATTTATTCATAATAGCTAGATCGAATCTTAATGGTTCGATCAAATATTTAAGCCAATCTCTATTTTTATCCCTCACTGCGTTTATTCCAGCTGCAATTGCAGCCAGCTCCACTGTTTATTTTTTCCCAATGTGGATTTTGTTTGGGTTATCTATTTCAGTAATTAATTTATCAAAAGAAAATTAAATTAACTGAAATCGGACTATTTTTATAAAAGTTTGAATATATGCATTAATTTTTGCTCTAAAGATGCTAGAAAAAGGCATCAAAAAGAAAAGTAATAATATTTTAATAAAAATATTAATTAGTATAGCAAAAAAAAGTATTTTTACGCTTAGTGCGGTTGAGTGAATTTTAAAATATTTTATTTTACTTAGGTTTTGGTTTAAAATAGATATTTTATAATCTTTTTTTGAGCTTTTACCTAAATAATGAATAACTTTATTTTCTGGTAAAAAATAATTTAAATACCCCTTTTTTCTCAATCTCACGCATAGATCAATATCTTCCATCCAAAATAAATCTTCATTGAATCCCCCTATATCTATGAATAGTTTTCTTTTCATAAAAAAAACAGCACCAGAAATCGTTGATACCTCAGTTAGTTTTGAAAAACTTTCAATTTTGTAATTTTTTTTGACATTTAAAAAATCAAGAAAAAAAATACTTAATATAGTGTTCATCAGAGTAGGATATTTCCAACATGACTGTTGAACAGATCCACTTTCATCTAATAATAGAGGGCCAACTGCTCCTACTTTTTTATTATGATTAACTGCTGCAGAAAGTTTTTCTAAGGTATTATCGATGAAAAGAGTGTCGGGATTAAGAATCAATATTTCATTACCGTTTGATTCGGATACTCCTTTGTTTACAGCTTTAGAAAACCCGCAATTATACTCATTTTCTATCAATTTAACTTTTGGGAATAACTTTTTAATTTGCGCAACGCTATCATCAAATGAATTGTTATCAATAACAATTATTTCAAAATTTAAATTTTTTGACGAATGTTTATATATCGATTCTATACAAGAAATAATATATTCACTCACATTATAACTAACTATTATTATTGAAATGTCAAATTTCATAAATTTTTAAATATTATCTTGAAATTACTAATTCTCTCTGACGCAAATTCCATCCATACTCGTAAATGGGCTAAGTCTTTGAAAGATAAAGGTTTAAACATAAAATTATTTACTTTGTTTCAACCGAATGAAGACATTTTAGAATATTATAAAAAAAACAACATTGAAGTATTTTTTTCAGATTTAAAACCTAATATTCGTGATCTAAGAAGCCCAAATATTTCAAAATTGAGATATTTATTGTCTTTGCCAGCACTTTTTAGAATAATAAAATCATATAATCCAAACATAGTTCACGCTCATTATGCATCAAGTTATGGATTCTTAGGTATCCTATCAAGGTTTCGACCTCTTATTATCTCAGTATGGGGAAGTGATGTTTATTTCTTCCCAAGAAAAAACAAATTCTATGCTTTTTTATTAAGATATATTTTAACAAACGCTAACATAGTATGCTCAACGAGCATGGCAATGAAAAAAGTAGTTGAAAAAAATTTTTCAACAAGGAATATTCATGTTGTTCCTTTTGGAGTTGATTCAAGTTATTTTAAGCCAAAAACATCAAAAAATATTGATTTCACTGTTGGAACAATTAAAAGCATTGAAGATCATAATGGTATCGATTGTCTGCTTGAAGCTGCACATATTTTAATTAATCAACGTAATAAAAATATTAAATTTATTATTATTGGAGATGGAACTCTGAGAAAAGCGATGGAAAAAAAGGCTTCAGACCTTAACCTTAATGAAAAAGTAAAGTTTTATGGAAGTATTTCCCATGACAAAGTTTCAAGTTATTACCATAAACTTTCAATATTTGTAGCTGTTTCAACCAGGGAGAGTTTTGGTGTATCCGTTCTTGAGGCCGCTGCTTGTGGCGTTCCTTCAATTACTTCAAATGTTGGTGGATTAATTGAAGTAAATTCAAATAATGAAACGGGATTAATTATTTCTGCAAATGACCCTTTTGAGCTTGCAG
>MDTA01195902.1_pt1 | contig 46343 bp, 55 predicted proteins | sample 811151 | NCBI WGS metagenome assembly MDTA01 (sample SAMN05326648, study PRJNA326480) | marine metagenome | isolation source: seawater | place: Indian Ocean: South | collected 2010
TTGATTTTGTGTATCTTGTTGGGCCTAGTTTTGAATGTCCTAGCGAATTATTTTTAAAAAAGATATTCAATATTCAACATTTTAGTATTTTTAATGAATTGATTAAGTATAAATTGAATGATAATAAAGTAGACAGAGGAATTTTTTATTTTAAAGTTGAAAAGCTAACTCAAATTCGCAGATAATTCTCTGATTTGATTAACCAATGTTTTAATTTCAATAGTTTTATTAGATATTGTAGGATCTTTACTTTTTGATGATAAAGTATTTGCCTCTCTGTTTAATTCTTGCATATAAAAGTCTAAAACTTGACCAATGTTTTTTGAAGATTTTTTGGAAATTATCTTTTTAATCATTTTAATATGAGAATCGAGTCTAATAATTTCTTCTTCTATATCAATTTTTTCAATAAAAACACTTATTTCTTTTTTGTTAATAGTTCCACTATCAATATGATTATTTAACTCCTTTAAATATTTTCTTTCTAGCTTTTTAGAATATAAATCATATTTTTTATGAAACAAATTTTTTAGACTTTCAATTTTATTTATTTTTTTATTAACCGCAGAAATTATTATTTTTCCTTCTGCTATTTGTTTGTTTTCCAACTCTATAGAACAATCTTTCATTAATTTTATTACTTTTTTTATAATAAATGGTTTTTTCAGAGAATTTCTTTTTTGTTTTTTTGATAAGTTTTCAAGTTCAGAGAGAGAGATTGTTAGGTTTATATTTTTCTGTGATAAGAAATTTTTATAATCATTAATATATTTTTTAAATTCAAATAATTCTTTAGATTCATCAATAAAATCAAAATTGAAAGCTATTTTAATTTTTCCTCTATTAAATTTTTTTTCAATTTCTTTTTTTATCATGTTATCTAAAGAAAAATCATTGTATTCATTAATGATTAAAATTTCTAAATTTTTACTATTTTCCGACTTGATTTGTGCTGATAAAATTGCATTTTTATATTTAACATATTTGCTAGAAAATCCTGTCATACTTTTGTGCATTTTTGTTACCTTTGAAATAATATTTATTACGAGTATTATCCTTTATTTATGAGTAAAAACAAAAAGAGTGTCTTAATAAATGGCTGTTTAGGGAGAATGGGCTATTCAATTATTAACGAGCTTATGAATAATTTTCCTAATATTGTTTTAAAATATGCAATTGAAAGGGACGACCATCCACTAATAGGAACAGAATTATATAAAAATTTGCAGGTTACTAAATTTCAAAATAACTTTGAAGTTGATTTTATTATTGATTTTTCATCTCCTAAATCTTCATTGGCTATTACTAGAGCTGCTGCAAAATTAAAAATTCCTATAGTAATAGGAACTACAGGTTTTAATAATAAAAATTTAAATGAATTAAAAAAATTAAGTAAAAAAATTCCAATTTTACAATCTTATAATATGAGTATTGGAATTAATATGTTAATTAAAATTATGAGAGATAATTTTAAGTATTTTAAAAATACAGATTTAGAGATTTTAGAAAAACATCATTCTCAGAAAATCGATTCACCTAGTGGTACTGCTCTTTTAATTGCAGAGAATCTTGCAAGTTTAAAAAAGAAGAATTTAAAATCCTTTATAAAATTTAGAAACTTATCTAATAATATGAAAAGAAAAAAAGATGAGGTAGGAATTAGTTCTATAAGAGGTGGAAATGTTATAGGAGAACATACTTTATTTTCATATTCTGAAAAAGAATCTCTTTCTATAACTCATCAAGCTCATGACAGATCTGTTTTTGCTCAAGGTGCAATAGAATTAGGTTTGAAATTATTAAAGAAAAAAACTGGTTTTTTTAACGTGACCGATCTTTTATAAAAATGTCTTTTACAGTATTGAACAATGATAAACTTTCTCATGCTCGTTCAGGGTTACTTAAGCTACCTAGAATTGAGCTGCAAACTCCTTTATTCATGCCTGTCTGTACCTCTGGTACGCCTAAAGGTCTTACAATGAGTACTCTTGATAATATTGGGTATAAAATGGTTGTTTGTAACGCATACCATTTGTTTCTAAAACCTGGTAGTAGGTTTATTAAAAACAATTTCAAAGATTTACATAATTTTTCAAATTGGAAAAATGCTATTTTGACGGACAGTGGCGGATTTCAAATATGGTCTTTAGATTCTTTAGTAAAAATTCAAGATGATGGAGCTCTGATTAAATCTCATATTGATGGAAAGCTAAATAAAATTACTCCTGAAATATCAATTCAAATTCAAGAGGAGTTAAATTCTGATATAATGATGATTTTTGATGATTGTCCAAAACCAAATTCAGAATATTCTATCATTCTTGATTCAATAAATAGAACTTCAAAATGGGCTAAAAGATCTAAAAATGCTAAAAAAAGTTCTAACTTACTTTTTGGTATCGTACAGGGTGGTATCCATAAAGAATTGAGAAGATTATCCGCGGAACAAATGGTTGAAATAAATTTTGATGGATATGCTATTGGTGGATTAGGTTTGGGTGAAGGTCCACAGTTAACTTATGAAATAACTGAATATTTGAATGACATGTTACCTCAAGACAAGCCAAGATATTCTATGGGAATAGGAAGACCTGAAGATATTATTGAATCAATTTCTTATGGGATAGATATATTTGATTGTGTCGTACCAACTAGAAATGCTAGAAATGGAACTTTATTTACATTTGATGGAAAGATTAATATTAAAAATACGAAATATTCAAATGATAATAATCCAATTGATATTAATTGTTCTTGTGGAGCATGCTTAAATTATAGTTTAGGATATCTTAGACATTTATATGTTAATAATGAGATAAGTGCAATTCAATTAATGACTGAACATAATCTAAATTTTTATTATGAATTTATTGAAAACATTAAAATTTCAATTAATAATTGTAATTTTACAGATTATAAAAATAATTTCTTAGAGAGGTATCTTCAAAAATGAAAATTATAAATAAATTAACATTTTTACTAATTAGCCCAATCTTGCTAACATCTTGTGCACCACCACCAGGAGGGAACACATCTTTCATGGGTTCAGTGGGACCTTTTTTACCATTTATTTTAATAATAATACTTTTTTATTTTTTAATTATTAGACCTCAAAATAAACAACAACGTGAAAGACGTGAGATGTTAAAAAATTTAAAAAAAGGCGAGTCTGTATTAACTAATGGCGGGATAATTGGAAAAATTTTAGATATCTTAGATGATGATATAATTTTATTAGAAATTTCAAAAGGAGTTCAAATAAAAATTAAAAGAGATTTTGTAAACTCATTATTGGTTCAAGATAGTAAAAAGTAAATGACAAAATTTAGGTTTTTTTCAATTTTAAGTGTGATAGTTTTGTTTTTAACATTAATTTTCACATATCCTAACTTTAACAATAAATTGCCAAATTGGTGGAGATATGTATTCCCAGCAAACAAAATTAATCTAGGTTTAGATTTAAAAGGTGGAATTTTTATCGTTTTAGGCATTAACGAAGAAAAAATAAAACCCATAATATTAAATGAAGAGATTAAAAGAGTGAAAGATCTCTTAATAAATAAAAATATACTAATTAGGAATGCTTATGTCTCAGAATTAGAATTAAAAATAGAATTCTTTGACAACCAAAGCTTAAGTGATGCCAATAAATTACTTACGAAAAATTTTACTACATCGAATGAAGACGAGAACAAAATATTATCTATAGATATTGATGAAAGTATGTACTTAGAAAAAAAGGAAATGTTATTAAAGCAAGTTAAAGATATACTAAATAATAGAATCGACCAATTTGGTGTTGTAGAATCATCTATACAAATTGCATCAAACGATAGAATAATTGTTCAAATTCCTGGTGTTGGAGAATCTCAAAGATCTAGAATTATTGATATCATATCTAAAACTGCATTGTTAGAATTTAAGCCTGTAATACAAGAATCCAAAACAAAACAATTGATTTTATCAAAATATGGAAATGAAAAAATAAATAATGAGTTCTTGATATATGAACATGAAGTTGAAAAAGATAATAAAAATTATCTTGTTACAAAAAAAACAACTGAGCTTTTTGGAACGTCACTAAGTGATGCATTTGTAGCATACGATCAATTAAATAGGCCTTACATTGCTTTCTCACTCGACTCTAAAGGTACAGAAATTTTTTCAAAAATGACAAGTGATAATATTGGCAATAAAATTGCAATTGTATTGGATGGAAAAGTTAAATCTGCTCCTGTTGTCCAAGAACAAATTTTTGGTAGAGGTTCTATTACAGGGAATTATACTTTTGAACAGGCTTCTGACTTATCAATAATTTTAAAATCAGGTTCACTACCAATACCTATAAGTATAATGCAAGAAAAAACTATTGGACCTTCTTTGGGTCAAGCTTCAATTGATAGAGGCAAGATGACAATGATTGTTGCATCAATTTTAATATTTATTTTTATGTTTATTTATTATAAAAAACTAGGATTAGTTTGTGACCTCGCATTAGTATTTAATATTTTTTCAATTTTTGGATTATTATCATTGTTTGGAGTCACCCTTACGTTCCCTGGGATTGCTGGACTTGTATTAACATTAGGAATGGCTGTTGATGGAAACATAATAATTTATGAGAGAATTCGTGAAGAAATTATAAAAGGTAAAGAAAAATTATTAGCTATTGAAGTTGGTTTTGAAAAATCACTTTCAACAATCTTGGATGCAAACATAACAACATTGATTGCGTCTTTTTGCTTATTTCTCCTAGGTGACGGTCCTATAAAAGGCTTTGCTTTAACTTTATCAATAGGAATTTTTTCTACTATTTTTTCAAATGTAATATTTACGCGTGTTGTAACAAAAATTTTAATAAAAGAAGAAGTTAATGATTAATATATTTAAAATTTCAAGGTTTATATTTATTTTCTCAATCTTATGTGTTGGTCTGATATTGTATTATGTTAAAAACAATGACATAAAATATGGTCTAGAATTTTCGGGTGGAACCGAAGTTGTAGTGGGTTTTAACAAAGAGATTAATATTGATAATCTTAGATTCAAATTAGAATCAATTAGTGGTGGAACAGCCTCAGTTCAAGTATATGACACTAAAGATTATTTGATTAAATTCCCTGTGAATGAAAAACGAATTGAATTTAATGAAGACGTTAAAAAATATCTTGATCAAGTTCTATATGATGATTATAAAAATGACGAACCCTTAATAAAACAAATTGATTATATAGGACCCAAGGTTGGTCAAGAGTTAGTAAACAATGGATTAATGGCATTGTTGTATGGATCCTTGGCAATATTAATTTATGTTTTTTTTAGGTTTAATTTTAGTTTTGCAATATCAGCTATAACAGCACTCTTTCATGATTTTTTAATTGCACTCTTTTTTATAATTTTCTTGGACATTGAGATTACACTCTCTACTATTGCGGCATTGTTGACTGTAATAGGTTATTCAGTCAATGACACTATAGTCATATTTGATAGGGTGAGAGAAAATATGAACTTACTTTTAGATGATAAGGTCGAAAAAATTATAAATATTAGTATAATCCAAACTCTTTCGAGAACCATTTTAACTGTCATAACTGTACTGATAGTTTTACTACCATTATATTTCTTTGGTGGCCCTGTTATCGAGGACTTTTCAATAATTATGATTATAGGAGTAGCAGTGGGTACTTATTCATCAATTTTCTTTGCTCCTTTCTTGATGTATTTAATTTCTAAATGGAGAACAAATTAAAATGGCAGATAAAATTATTAATAATTTAATGGAAGATTTAAAAGATATAAAAAATAAAAATGAGTTAATGAACATTAAGTCAAAATATATAGGCAAGAAAGGCTTAGTCTCAATTCTAATGCAAGAGATAAAAAATTTACCAGTCGAAGAAAAAAAAATTCGTGGATCTGAAGTAAATATGATTAAAAAAGAAGTAGAAAATCTAATAGATAGTAACCTTAAAAGGATTGAATCTGAAGAAATTAATTTAAAATTAAAAGAACAAGAGATTGATGTATCACTTCCAGGAAAATTAAACAATTTAGGTTCAGTTCATCCAATTTCTCAAATATTAGATGAAATAATTGATATTTTTGAGGGGTATGGTTTTCAAACTACTGAAGGTCCAGAAGTAGAAAATGATTATTATAATTTTGAATCATTAAATATTCCCAAGGACCATCCAGCTAGGGATATGCAGGATACTTTTTATTTAGAGAATAACAACTTGCTCCGTACTCATACATCGCCCATGCAGATAAGAATAATGGAAAAGAATAGTCCGCCTATTAAAATAATTTCTCCTGGAAAAGTTTTTAGATGTGATAGCGACATAACACATACTCCGATGTTTCACCAGGTTGAAGGATTATTGGTTGATGAAGGTGTTAGCTTTGCTAATTTAAAGAGCATATTGAACCGTTTTTGTTATGATTTTTTTGGAAAAAAAATTAAAACTAGATTTAGACCAAGCTATTTTCCGTTTACAGAGCCAAGTGCAGAACTCGATATAGAGTGGAAAAATAAAAAAGATGAAACTAAATGGATGGAAGTTCTTGGTTGTGGAATTGTAAATCCAAAAGTTTTTGAATTTGTAAAGTATGATACAAGCAAATATACTGGATTTGCTTTTGGTATGGGAATCGAAAGGTTAGCCATGATTAAATTAGGTATTACAGATATTAGATATTTTTATCAAAATGATTTAAAGTTTCTAAAGCAATTTTAGTGAGGTGAAAGATGGGAATAAAATCTGATAAATGGATTAAAAAAATGGCTACGGAGCATAAAATGATCGAACCCTTTACTGATAAACAAACTACTCAAGGGGCAATTTCATATGGTGTTTCATCTTATGGTTATGACATAAGGGTGACGGATGAATTTAAAGTCTTTACAGATGTATTTAATACTGTTGTAGATCCAAAAAGTTTTAATGAAAAATCATTTGTAACAATAGTAGCAGATGAGTGTATTATTCCACCAAATTCTTTTGCATTAGCAAGAACTGTTGAATATTTTAAAATTCCAAAAAATGTAATAACTGTATGTTTAGGTAAATCCACATATGCGAGATGTGGAATAATAGTTAATGTAACTCCATTTGAACCTGAATGGGAAGGCCATGTAACTTTAGAAATTTCAAATACTACACCTTTACCTGCAAAAATTTATGCAAATGAAGGAATTGCTCAGGTTTTATTTTTTGAAGGTGATGAGCAGTGTGAAGTTACTTATGCAGACAAAAAAGGTAAGTATCAAAATCAAACTGGTATAACATTGCCTAGAATGAAAGATTAGTATTTAATTAATTTAATGACATGTTAGAATTCAATTAACCTATGGCAAAATCTGCAGAAAATCAATATAGTGCAAAAAATATTCAGGCTCTTGAAGGTCTTCAAGCTGTAAGAAAAAGACCTGGAATGTACATTGGTGATGTTGTTAAACGTGGCTTTCACCATTTAGTATATGAGGTCTTGGATAATTGTGTTGATGAGGCTCTAGCTGGTTTTTGCGATACTATCAAAATATCAATTAATAAGGATGAAAGTATCTCTATTGAAGATAATGGAAGAGGTATCCCAGTTGATAAACATCCAACCAAAAAAAAACCTGCCGTAGAAGTTATTTTAACCACCCTGCATGCGGGTGGAAAGTTTGATTCCAAAACTTATGCCGTTTCCGGGGGATTACATGGAGTAGGGGTAACAGTTGTAAATTTTCTATCTGAATTTTTGGATGTTGAAATTTGTAGAGATGGAAGTAAGTGGTATCAAAGATATGAATTTGGAAAGGTTTCAACTAAGCTAAAATCCATTGGAAAATCAAAATCAACTGGAACAAAAATAACATTCAGACCTGATGAAGAGATTTTTAAACCTGTCATTAATACAAGTGGTAAATATGATTTTGAACCTAAATTTGATTATCAATATCTATGTAATAGATTGAGAGAGTTAGCATTTCTGAATAGCGGTTTAAAGATAATTGTTTCTGATGAAAGAACTCAAAAAAATGAAACTTTTTATTATAAAGGTGGAATATCTTCATATGTAGAGCACCTGAATTCTGGAAAAAAAACAATTCATAAACCCTTCGTTCTTAGTGGTAAAAAAGAAAACACTATTGTAGAAATTTCAATTCAATATAATGAGGGCTACTCAGAGAATATATTTTCATATGTTAATAACATAAATACTATAGAAGGTGGAACTCACTTGAGTGGCTTTAGGAGCGCGCTTACTAGATCTGTAAATAAATATGCTAAAGATCAAAATTTATTAAAAAATCAAAATATATCAATTACAGGTGATGATACACGTGAGGGTTTAACTAGTATTATTAGCATTAAAGTTCCTGAACCAAAATTTGAAGGGCAAACAAAAACAAAATTAGGAAACTCTGAAACAGCGGGCATAGTTGAGTCACTACTTAATGATTCACTCAGCGATTTCTTTGAAAAAAATCCTACTCAAGCAAAAAAGATTGTAAATAAATCAATTGATGCTGCTAAAGCAAGAGAAGCAGCAAAAAAAGCTAGAGATTTAACAAGAAGAAAAAGTGCATTAGATATTGGCTCTCTTCCTGGAAAATTAGCTGATTGCCAGGAAAAAGATCCAGATAAATGTGAACTTTTTATAGTTGAAGGTGAATCAGCGGGTGGTTCTGCAAAACAAGGTAGAGATAGAAAAACCCAAGCTGTATTGCCTTTAAAAGGAAAAGTAATTAATGTTCAAAAAGCTAGACTTGATAAAGTTCTTAGCAATGATGAAATTGGAACTTTAATAACTGCAATGGGCTTAGGAGCTCCAAAAATGAATGATGACGATGAAAACATAGATTTGTCAAAATTACGATATGGAAAAATTATCCTTATGACAGATGCGGATGTTGATGGTTCTCATATCCGTACTTTGCTATTAACTTTTTATTATAATCACTATAAAGATTTACTAAGAAATAAAAAATTATATATAGCACAACCACCTTTGTTTAAAGTTAAAAGAGGTAATAAGGAAACTTATATCCAAGATGAGATATCTCTTGATAATTATCTTTTGCAAAATTCAATAAATGAAATTATTGATGATAAAACCTTTAAAGATTTAAAAATTTCTAAAAGTGAATTGTTAGATAAAATTTCATATTATGTTCGATATAAAAACATATTAGAAAATTTAAGTAGAACAAATATTGATATAAGAATTTTAAATATATTAATTCCAGTTCTTTCTAGCGGATCAAAACTAGGATCAAAAGATTTCACTAAGAGGATTTCTGAAAAGCTAAACGAATACAAAGATAAAGATATATTAAAAATTTCAATTGTTAATGAAGATAAAAAATCAATTGAGTTCAAAATAAAAGATAAAGGCCGTGAATCAATATCAAAAATTGATTTAGGACTTATAGATAGTCCACTGTTTGAATCATGTTTGAATGAGTATTCTAATAGTGTCAAAAATTTAAACTTTCCTTTAAAAATTTCCGTAAAAACAAATGAAACATATACTATTGAAGATTTAGATAGTTTTTATGATTTATTAATTAATATTGGTAAAAAGGGGTTTTCTATTAGCAGGTACAAAGGGTTAGGTGAGATGAATCCTGAGCAATTATGGGAGACAACTTTAAATCCAGACACTAGGATTTTACGTGAAGTTAATATTGCTGATATTGCCGAATTAGATAGAGATAAAAAAGAATATGAATTGTTTGAGGATTTGATGGGAGATCAAGTAGAGCCTAGAAAGAAAATAATAGAGGAAAATGCTTTATATGTAACTAACTTAGATATTTAATTGTCTTTTTCAATATCTTTTTTTATTTTTTTTAAATCATTAATCTCTTCATTTACACTATCATTAAAATCATCTTTAACTTTTATAATATCTCGATAAAATTTTGCAATATTTTTAGAAATCTTTGGAATTTCATTTGGACCAAATAAAATTATAAAAATTACAATTACAAAAACTATTTCTGAAAAACCAAGACCGAACATATAGATTTAATTATATACTATTTAGCTTTTATGGGCTTTTTAATTATTAAAGATAATGATGCTGCTATTAAGCAAACTATAATACAGAAATATAAACCATAATCATATGTTCCAAAATTATCGATCAAATATCCACCAAGTGGAGGTCCAAAGATTGCTGATATAGAGAACCCCGTTCCAAAAATCCCATAAATAACCCCAGAATTAGCTTTTCCAAAAAAATCTTTTAATTTACTAGGGAATATCGGAATCCAACCAGCATAACAAAAACCGAAAGAAATTCCAAAAAGCACAAATCCTAGTATGGAGTTGGTGTTTAATATAATAAATATTGATAATGCTTGACCCAAGAATACAAAAAATAAAATTTTATTCCTGTCGACATAATCCGTTAAATATCCTGTGACAATTCTTCCAAAAAAACTACCTGCAGCAATTGATGCAGGAGCAAGGGAAGATGTTAAGATGTTAAAACCTCTTTCTAAAGCTAAATCATATTGAAAAGTGACAACTATTAAAAAAGATAGCATCCCTAAAACTAATTGGATATATAAGAGATTAAAGGCTAATGTCTTCACAGCAGCTGTACTAGACCAGCTATTTTTTAAATCATCATCTTCTTTTGGAAATTTTCCTCCATATGGTTCTAAATTCATTTCCTCAGGGGATTCTTTCATTAAAAAAGCGCCAAAGAGAAACACAAAGGTAATTGCTGATAAAATAATTAATGTAAATTCAAGATTAGATTCTTTTAGTATATATGCTGATAGAGGATTAACTATTAATCCACTTATAGGTACACCTGTGGTTGCAAGACCTACAGCAAAATCTCTTCTTTTGTTAAACCATCTTTGAGCAATCACAATTGCTGGAACATAAAAAGCACCATCACCAAGTCCAGTTAAAATTCCATAATTAAAGAATAAAGCGGCTTTAGATGTTGAGAATGCAGTTAAAAACATTCCCAATGCTGAAATTAAGCCACCAAAGAAAATAACTTTTTGTGGCTTATATTTATCAGTTAATTTTCCAAAAATAATCATTGAAAAAGCAAATACTAAACATCTAACGCTAAATATTGAAGCTACAGAGGCATTAGATAGGCCATATTTGATTTCTATTGATGGAAGAAGAACACCGAATGAGTACAAAAGCAGACCATCTAGAAAAATTAAAAGGAAGGCTCCAAGAATAATAAACCAACCATAAAAAACTTTATTTTTTTTCATAATAAATAAGCTATGTAATTTTAGTACTTAATTTACCAATATCAAATAATTCTTCTTGACCGGTAATCATATCTTTTAACAAAATTTGTTTATTTTTATATTCTTTTTCACCAATAATCACAACTTTCTTAGATTTAATTTTATTTGCATGTTTGAGTTGCTTTGTAAAACTTCTATATTCTTGATCCATTTCAACATTTTTACCAAGTTTTCTGAGCATTTTAGTAACTTCATTTGCATAATTTTGAAAAGATTGATTTTGGTATATAACATAAAATTCAGTACTAATTTCTATTTTTTGAATAAATTGATTAGATAAAAGTAATAAAAGTCTTTCAACGCCGGCTGCAAAACCAACACATGATGTTTGAGAACCATTAAATTTTTTTACAAGATTATCGTATCTACCGCCTGCTAATATTGTATCTTGAGATCCAAGTTCAGATGATTTAATTTCAAAAACTAAATCATTATAATAATCAATGCCTCTAACCAACTGATTGTTAATTTTATAAAGTATCTTATTTTCATCTAAAATATCTGTTAAATCCTTAAATCTTGATTTGGAATTGTTATCTAAGAATTCTTCTGCTCTGGGAACATCTTTGAAATTATATTTATTTATTGCCTTATCTAAAAATCTTAAAGGATTTTTTTTAACTATTTGTAAGTCATCAGAATTTATTTTTGATTTATTTTGTTCAGTAAACTTAATAACTTCTTTTGATAGTTTTTTTAAACTTTGTTCATTTCCAATACTATTAATTTCTAAATCAAAGTTTTTAATTTCTAAATTTTCTAGAATATCGATTGCTAAGGATATTATCTCATATTCATAATATATATTATCTGAACCTATAAGCTCTATACCCATTTGATTAAATTGTCTATATCTTCCTTTTTGTGATCTTTCATATCTAAACATAGGGCCAAAATAATATAGTTTATTAATTTTTCTTTTTTTATCCATTGACTGCTCTATATAGCTTCTAATTACTGCGGCAGTTCCTTCAGGTCTCAAAGAATATATAGAAGATTTATCAACTTTCCCTTCTTTGAATAAATAAAAATCATACATCTCTTTCGATACAATATCAGTATCAGATCCAATACCGGTTGTAAAAGTATCTTTATTTTCTATAACAGGAGTTATTATTTCCTGAAAATTATATCTTTTTGCAATCTCTGTAATGATTTCTTTTACAGAATTAAAAATAGATGTATTTTCAACAACTTTATCTGAGAGTGGATATATATCTTTAAAGCCCTTAATTAATTTCATAACTATATTGTGAAATCTTAATTAAATATTGTTTATTAATCAATTAATCAATAATATATTAGAGTGAGAATATTATATGTTGGTAGTCCAGAATTGTTTGGATCAGGCGCAAGTAGCATACATGTTGCTAAAATGGTTGAGGCTTTTGGCCATTTAAAACATGAAGTTGATTTATTGATTCCAATTAAAAAAAATAAGATTAACGATTTTTACATGTATTATTCAGTTAATAAAAATTTTAAAATTATTAATTCTGTTGGTGTTAGCGCCGGATCACTTAGACATTTTTTACATGGAATAATATCTCTATTCTCAATTAAAGAAAAATATAATCTCATTATTACAAGAAATATAACTTTTGCATTTTTAGGTTCATTTTTTTTAAAAAATATTATTATTGATATTCATCATCCACCGATAAATTTTTTTTTCTAAAATTGCGATTAAAAGATTTATAAAAAGTAGTAATGTTAAAAATATAATATGTAATTCTGCAGGAACATATAGACATATTAATGCTAATAATATTAAGAAAGCAAAAATTTTACCAAATGGTGTTGATTTAAAAAAATTTGATAAAACATATGATTTAGACATATTAAGAAAAAAACTCAAAATAAATAAAAATATAAAAATAGTTTCATATATAGGAAATCTATATCAAGGCCGTGGAATTGAAATGATAATAAAATTATCAAAACATTTTGAAAATTTGTTTTTTCTGTTAGTTGGTGGAGAGAAAAGCGATATAGAGAATTACAGAAACCTGTTATCTGAGGAAAATAAAAACATCCTATTTACAGGGCATATACTTCAATCTGATATTGTAAAGTATTATAAATTATCAGATTTTTTAATTATTCCATATGAAAATAATTTTACTATAAAAGGAAGTATTAATGCGGCTACTTTTTCATCTCCGATTAAACTATTTGAGCATTTAGCATCTGAAAAACCTATAATAGCATCAAATATAGATTCTATTAACTCTATTCTAGAAGATGGTCAAGATGCAATTCTAATTCCTGAAGGTAATTTTGAAGAATATGTAAAAAAAATTACAAATTTAGTTAATGATGAAAAACTTCAAAAAAAATTATCTGAAAATGCAAAGAAAAAATCTTTAAAATTTAGTTGGATTAATAGGGCAAAAGGATTTATTGATCAATAAATTGAACTAGAATTTAATGTTTGTTGAAGTTCTTCGATACTGATTGCAGCTAAAGTTATTAATTGAATTGTTCCTCGAGCACCTAATTCTATTGATACTCTTGAAATAGTTTCATTATCAGGCGCCTCTAATATATTTATAAAGTCAAATTCTCCTAAAACTGCATATTGTTCGATAACTTTTGCGCCCATTTTCTCAATTTCATCATTAACTTCTTTTATTCTTTCAGGTCTCATTTTAACAGTCTTTCTTCCTTCATCTGTTAACTTACTTAGCATTATAAATTTTTCCATCATATTTCATCCAATAAAAATTTTTCTATTTCATTCTTTGGTAGTGCACCAATTATTTGGTTTTTTAATTCACCTTTATTAAAAACTAACAAGGTTGGAATACTTTGAATTCCATATTTTGCGGCATATTCCTGATTATCATCTACATTGATTTTAATTATTTTAATTTTGTCTTTTAATTCAATTGATATTTCTTCTAAAACTGGCGCAACTGCTTTACAAGGTCCACACCAAGGTGCCCAAAAATCAACTAATACGGGAATATCAGATTTTAAAACATCATTTTCAAAATTAGAATCATTACTCTCAATAACATTACTCATCAAAAATCTCCTACATTATATTTTAATAAAAAAAAATAAATTATCAAAAGTCCCTAATTAAGTTAAAATTATATTTTATTACCTGGGAGTTATTATGTCTAAAAAATTTAGAATTGAATCTGATTCCATGGGTCAAATGAAAGTCCCTAAGGATGCACTATATGCGGCTCAAACTGCTAGAGCAATAGATAATTTTCCTATTAGTAATTTAAGATTTAAAAGGCCATTCATATCTGCATTAGGAATTATTAAGTTTGCATCTGCAAAAGTAAATGCTCAGTTAGGTCTTATCTCTAAATCTGTTTCTAAGTCGATAATGAAAGCAGCTGATGAAGTAATAGAGGGTAAGCATGATGACCAATTTGTTGTAGATATTTTTCAGACTGGTTCCGGAACATCATCTAATATGAATGCTAATGAAGTCATATCGACATTAGCAAATAAATACCATAAAGGTAAGTACTTAATCCACCCAAATGATCATGTTAATTTAGGACAATCTAGTAATGATGTAATACCTACAGCAATGCATATTTCATGCAACTTACTAGTTACTAATCTTTTAATTCCAAAAATGTTGATTTTGTATAAAGAATTAAATAAAAAAGAAAGAAAATTTAAAAATATTTATAAAATAGGTAGAACTCATTTGCAAGATGCTACTCCAATAACATTAGGACAAGAGTTTGGTGGTTTTTCACAAATGGTTCAAAATTCAATTCAATTTATTAAAGAATCAAATAAGGCCTTAACATTTTTAGCTCAAGGCGGGACAGCAGTTGGAACAGGTATTAATAGTCATCCAAAATTTGCAAAGAAGTTTGCAAATGAGGTCTCAAAAATCACTAAAGTTAAATTCACCGAAGCTGAAAATCATTTTGATTCGCAATCTTCAAAAGATGGGATTGTAAATCTTAGTGGATCCTTAAAGACTTATGCAACTTCTTTAATGAAAATTGGAAATGATATAAGATGGCTCGGTAGTGGTCCAAGATGTGGATTTGGAGAGATAATTATTCCTTCTATCCAACCTGGATCCTCTATAATGCCAGGGAAAGTAAATCCTGTTCTTGCTGAATCTCTTACTCAAGTTTGTGCACATGTTATAGGAAATGATTTAACTATAACCATTGCGGGGCAATCAGGTAATTTTCAACTAAATGTTATGATGCCAGTGATGTTGCATAATTTAATGGAGTCAATAGAGCTTTTATCGTCATCATCTGAAATTTTTGCTACTGATTGTATAAAAGGTATAGAAGCGGATAAGAAAATTTGTGAGGGATATATAGAGGAGAGTTTAGCAATGTGTACAAGCCTAGCTCCAATCATTGGCTACAACAAAGCTGCAATGGTTGCAAAAAAGGCTCATGAAACTGGAAAAACTGTCAGAGAAATTGTTAACGAGGATAAAATATTATCAAAAGAAGAATCTGATAGGGTACTTAATCCAATAACAATGGTGAAGCCAAGTTTATGAAAAATAAATTATTTACTAAAGTCAGTAATATTGATGATATTTCGTTAAGTGTAGAGTATTTTAAAGATAAATATTATCCAGATATTTTAAAAGAAGTTGATTTGCTTGAAAACATTGTAGAACAAATAAAACTTGAACCTAGAATATTATATGACGAAAGCTATGTTAAAGGATGGAAAGATGAACTAACACTTGAACGTGAGTCATTAATTAAAATTGTAATTAATTTACTACAATCTGTATTAAATGAACTTGAATCTGCTCATACATTATTATCATCCAAGAAAAACTTTGACAGATGGTCAGAAGCAAAAAATTGGCTCAAATCCATTTTTGAAGCAGCATCCTCTGGGTCACTTTCTAAGTTGGTTTATTATGGACCTGATGCAGACAAATCACCTACTGATAAAAAGTTATTATCCGAATTTACTTCATTAAAGAACAAAATAGAAAAATTTTTCAATAAATATTATCCATTTTTCTTAGAAAGTGCAAAAAAAACCAATAAAGGTGTCATAATGCTTTCCAATCATGTCAATACTTTATTAATTGATGAGGCTTTATGCAACTTTGCTATAATTTATCAAAAATCCTCAATGCCATACTCCGGTGTTATTGCTTCCAGACCTTTACATGAGGTCAATTCTATAGATAAAATAGTAATGCATATTTTGGCAAACAAATATAGAACTACTTACCAGTCAATTTCCATGAGAATGAAATTGATTTAGCAATGGGGTTGATAATAAAATGGGAAAAATAAAGGAAGATCCATGGATAGATTCAGTTATTTTAAGTGATGATTTTTTCAAAGAGATTAAAAATTTTGTTGAAAGAGTACATGAAGGCAAGACAGGTATTTTATCTTGGCTCTTTTTCTGTAAGTATTTCAGAGATTTTCAGAAAACAAAGAATCCATTACATTTGGCATTAGCTATAAAAGAGCATCCAATTGTCCTTGATCACCCGACAATTAGATACCAGATTATAGCATGGTCCCTTCAAGCAAAATATCCTTATCCAGAGGATAAACAAAATATAATTAAATTTGCAGAGGGAATGAGAGGACATGATTATCCAAATAAAAAAAGAAGAAAGCTTCCATTTAGTAATGAGCATGTTGTAGGAACATATAAATATATATATAAAATGATTTCTGATATGAAAAAGGAATTGAAACCGCAAAATGAAATGGAGATGAACTTTGCTCTAAGAACACTGTTTAACCCTTCAAAGGCTAAAATAATTCCTTTGGAAAACAAGATAGAAGAGTGGTCATCAATTAGAACTATAAAAGAGTTAACTCTGAAAATTACTCAATATTTCTTAAGTTATAAATGGAGTTTAGAATACAAGAATGACTTTGTTAAAGATAAAAACCAATTACTAGTTCCACCCAAATTAATACCAATGAAATGGATTGAAAAAAAAGTACTCGGAAAGAAATAAAATTAATTATCTAAATTACTTTCATTTTTTTGATTTACAAATTCAATTTTTGACCATCTTTCAATTAAAAAATTAAAAACTTTTTCCGCTTCATTATAAGATTCTTCTTTAATAAGTTCTTTAATATCATTTAATATACTCACTGAATCCTCTTTATCTAAACTGTTTTGAGGCAGGCTTGCTAATAAATCTCCAAAGTTAAGTATTAAAATACTATCTTTATCAAATCCAGTTAGCCAGTTTTCTGTATCTTTCAGGTCAGCCAATATATTTTTAAAATTCTCTGTGAATTTTTCATTTTTATTTTGATTTATATTTAAATTAAAAAATTCATTAATAGACGATAAACTATCAATTATTGTGCTTGTGTAATGAATAGCACCAAATCCCCAATGAGTCTTAAAAACTTTTTTTTGATTTTCATTAAATAACATGAGCCAATGGATTGGAACCAGATTATTTACTAAAAATGAATAGTTTTGCCTATTTTCATTTAAATCAGATGGACATATATAGTACTCGTCATTTTCTTTTATAAATAAACATTGTTTCAAGTCTTTAATTTCCATGTTTAAATGATCAGCTAAAGATTTCTCAAAGTTTTCATATTCGCTTCCAAACCAAATACCATAAGGTGAAGTAGGACCTCCCCAATAACTCTCATAAAATGATGTATATTCTCTCCAATATTCTTTATTCTTTGAAGATTTTTCAAGGTTTTCATAAACCTGTAAATAGCAAGCTGGCATATATTGATTTTCCTATATTTATTATTATAATTCAATGTGTTGTATGAGAGTTTTTATTATTAATTTTTTAATTTTTTCTTTTTTGATAAATATTTCAGCATTAGCAGAAGAGCCTGTTTTTTATGAAACTGTTCCTATGTGGGGAAAAATGATTATGTTGAGTGTCGCATTTGCAATACCAACTAAAATCATTCTTGCTCATATTGGTTTATTTGAATTCTTAGATTCAGATTCCTTTCCGAAACCACCACCTTTGACAAAAACTCAAACAGAATTACTGGCTGCCGGAATAGTTGGATTGGTCTTTGGTTCATTTATGACAGTTATTTTTATAATAGTTTCATAAATACTTAAAATTATTGTTAATTTTTATTTTTTTATGTGTTATAGTAGCCATAAAATGTCAATTAAAGTTGATCAAATCATTAGGTCTGATAGAAAATCACTTGAAATTCAAATTTCTGTCGAGGGATATATAATTGTTCGCGCTCCTATTGAAGAGACAAATGAGAATATAGAAAAATTTCTGGAAGAAAAAAAATTTTACTTACTTAGAACTCAGCAAATTACAAAGGCAAAATATTTAAATGACTTGCATAAAAAATATGAAGAAGGTGAGAAGTTCCTATACTTAGGAAAACAGAGACCTCTCAAAATTGTAGAAAATAAATCTATTCCACTAAAGTATGTTGATGGAACCTTTTTTCTTTCTAAATCTTTTTTGAAAGTAGCAAACAAAGTATTTATAGACTGGTATAAAGAAAATGCTAGAACTTATATTTTAGATTTAGCTAATAGATTTTCAAAATTATATAATATCAATTATACAAAAATAAAAATTCGTGATGCACATTCTCAGTGGGGATCCTGCTCAGGGAATGGTGTTCTAAATTTCAGTTGGCGATCAATATTAGTTCCACATGAAGTGATTTCATATTTGGTTGTTCATGAGTTAGCTCACATTGTTCATCCAAATCATTCAAGTGATTATTGGATTGAGGTAGAAAAAATGATGCCGGAATATATTAAGTATGAAAATTGGCTTAAAAAGAATGATCATATATGTTCCATGTTCAAAAATGATTTAGGATCTTTTAATAAAAAAATTTCTTCCGATAAAAAATTAGGTGTAAAAAATCCAAATGACCAGCTTGAATTCGAACTTTAAAAATTTCTATTCAAAATTTAAAAAAATTCTAAATAGAATTTTTATATTTATTTTAGCTATGCCTATGGGCATACCTTTATTGCTTCCCTTTTTTTTAATATATGGAATATATTTGAGTTCATCCAGCGATGGAAGATTGAAATTGAAAAATTACTATAATAGCTTCAGGCGATCCATAACACTATTAAAAACCAAAGATGGCAGAAAAATACTAATAAAAGAATTAAAAAGCTTCTGGAATGGTAGTAATTAATTCTAATGAATAACTATTTTATACAAAAAATACATCATAACTATAAAAGTCGACAGGAATATGAACCCAAAAATTTTTTTATCCATATATTTATTATAATTAATATTGTTAATTTTATTTGATTTAAATTAAATGTCGGTATAATAAACTCTATGCAAGGTATTGATTTTAAAGAAAAAAAAGCAGAAGAAACAATAGTTCAATCTATATATCCCGATGGCTTACTTGATAAGACATTATTTAGACCTAAAATGAAAGGTAATGTCCAAATGACAAGTGAGAAAGGTGAAGGTTATCACAGTCATAATCCTTTTAAATTAGTTGCTTATGATTGCTTAGAAGAATATTTAACCACTAAAGATCCTAATAAATTAATAGAAGCCGTTATGCATGATATCTCTTTATTGCAGGGTAGGGTTATTGAAGATCCTGAATCTTGGGATCCCAATACAATGCAAGGTGACGAAATAATTGATATAACAATTCTTTCTATGGCACATATTGGGACTTATAATGAATTATTAGATAAAGTAACACCTCCTACAGTTGTATGGTCTACTATAAATTACTGGAGGTCATATTTAACTTTTAAAAGAGCTGCTTTTAATGCTGGAGAAGCCCAAAGTTATCTCGAGAAATGTTTTTTAAGATTAGGTGGTGCCTTGATTCCTTCTATAATTCCAGTAGCTGATGGTGCTTTTACTGAAGAAGAAAGAAAGTATCGTGAAATGAAAAGTGCCTAATTATTTTATTAATGACAAGAAATTCCAAACTTTTTAAGTCTCCAATAATTATATGGTAGTGGTGTTAAAAATCCAGCTAAAAGAACTGGACCGATGGTTTGAATATTTATAACAGCTTTACCATTTAGAATAAAGTCCACTGAATTCATTGCTATTTCCATTCCAATCATGCTAATTAGGCTCATACCAAGAGCAATCTTTAAAGATTGCAAAAATTTAAAATCCTTTAATAGTATTATTGTTTCAAGAATAATGCTAGTTGATAAGCCTGCTAAAATTGCAATAATCATTACATTCATAATTGAAAGGGAATGTTCTATATTTTGAAAATAAAAAATTGTTCCTAAATCTCCAATAGAGCATCCTATTAAGCACCACATTGTATTAATTGATGATTTTTTCCAAGTATGTTTACACTTCCACATATTATTTCCTTTTCACTAGATAAATTATAATAACTACCATTAAGATGCATGTTATTGTGAAATAATAAAATATAGTATCTTGAATCATAACAGTAGTTATAATAACCTATAAATATTATGAGTCGAGAATGTACAGGTGGTTCTAGTGTTGCAGTCATTGGTAGAACAATGATTAATGAAACTGATGCTGAACTGCATATGAAAAAGTATAAATATTATGACAGGGCTGATTTATTTCCAGAAAATATAAGGACAATGGAAATCAAAGAATGGCAAGAATTTGCAAGAAAAAATCCATACCTTGCGAAATTTTTCAATAAAAAATTACCAGGATATTTCCTTCTTGCTCTAGAGACCTGGAACTCTGAAGCTTCATTTGATATATGTAACCCATTAACAGAAAATATTTTTTCTGATGTCATAAGTTCTTGGAGAAATATTATTATTAATGGAGATGAGAAATCTGAGGTTGCAAAGTCTTTATTGGAAAGTGTAGGGCAAGCATTAAGCTCTTTCCCGGGGAAAGATAAATGAATATTATAAGGTTTGTTTTAGGAAAAATAATTCTCTTTTTCGATTGGCTTACCTCTCCAAAGCCTCTAAATTTCAGTTCTGAAAAGCTTGAATTTATCCAAAATAAAGTAAAAAAAATGGAAATATATGAATTTAGAGCTTGTCCATTTTGTGTAAAAGTCAGAAGGTTTATGAAAAAGAATAATATTATAATTAAGGTTAAAGATGCTAGAAGAAATAAAGATTTTGCTAATGAACTTATAAATGGAGGTGGGAAATTGCAAGTACCATGCCTTCGATTCAATAATGATGAAAATAAATGGCTTTACGAATCTAATGATATTATTAATTTCTTCATTGATTACTTGGAGTTAAATAATGAACAAAAAAGATGATTTAAAGAATAAACTTTCACCAGTTCAATATCATGTTACTCAAGAAGCTGGAACTGAACCACCTTTTTCTGGTGATTTATATGATTGTAAACTTGATGGTCTTTATGAATGTGTATGCTGTGACACTGTATTGTTTACTTCAAAAACTAAATTTGATTCTGGAACTGGATGGCCTAGTTTTTACGATTGTTTTAATAAAGAATCCATTGATTTAAAGGAAGATTCCTCACATATGATGATTAGAATTGAAGTTTCTTGTAAAAATTGCGGTGCTCACCTGGGACATGTATTTGATGATGGACCAGGACCGACTGGCTTAAGGTATTGCATAAATTCTGCTTCATTAAAATTTATTAAGTCTTAATTAATTTAATTGTTGAAAAATGTTAAAATTAATCTATGACCATAATGGGAATAGTGATTGCATCTCAAGAAAAAAAGAAAGAGCTTGATAAAAATGCAAAAAAAATAAAGAGAAAGAAAGGGCAGTATGCCCAGCAGAGGCTATTCTTTCAACCCAGAACAAATCTTGAAGGAAGAAAAAGATACAGATGGGGATCTAATAAAAATCTTTTCCCTACTAATGTGGTGAACCCATTAACTTGTAAAGTTCCATCTTTTGTAGATTTTGTTGAAACTAAGGAGACTCGTTTCTTTTTTTATATGTTAGAAGATTGGAACTTTAGAGAGAGACTGAATCCCGTAGAAGAAGAATTAGCTTGTAGGGCTTTATTACATTGGAGATTAAGACTAATGACTGGATCTGTAGATGATGAAGAAAAGAAAATAATTAAGTTCTATTTAAAAACTGCTAGTAAGATAATTGATGATACAATGCCTAGAAAATCTTTTTGGCCATACTCTGACGGCTTGGTTCATGTATATAATATCCAAAAAGATCGTTCTTATAAAAATAGAAATAGAAATTCAGCGTATATATCTTTTAATAATGATGAGCCTAAGAAATTTTATGATTTCTTTAATCAATTTAAAGAAAAATTATTACCTTATGAGCGTGATATTATTAATGAGAGTAATCTCAAAAAAAAAGAAACGTATTGGATTAGGACTTTAAAATCAATTTTTACAAAAAAAGATCTTCCAGATATGGTTCAGTTAAAATCAACATTTAATTATCAAAATTTAGATTTAATTGTTTCTTCTTATATATCTTGGAAACATAATATTATTAAGCCTCATAAAAAAGAACCATCAAAAGGATTAATAACCGATTGGAAATTAATTTATTCTATTTATAAAGAACTAGAACTTCTTAAAAATAAAAATCCTGAAAAATTTAAAACAAATGATGTAATGGTGATGAGTATTTAAAATGACTGTTTTTAGACTTTATAATGGATCTATTATGAAAGAAGAACTTGAGAAATATCATAAAGAGGAGCATGCCAAAAGATATGGAACAAATGCTGAGTATAAGAAAAGTTCTTTTAATCTAGGATGGAGAATACAACCTAAAACCTCTACTAAAGGAAGAAAAAAATATAAGTGGGGAAAAGATAGTTCTGTCCATCCAAATAATTTAGCTAATCCATTCACTAAAAATGTTCCTGCTTTAATTGATTTTCTAGAAACTAAAGAGCCAAGATTCCTGTTTTATACATTAGAGGATTGGGATATGAATTCTAAAATTGATTTATCAGTAGAATCTGAAATTATTTCAAGAGCTGTATTGTATTGGAGATTAATGATATTTACTAATCAATATGACCAGAATGAAACTAAAAAAGTTAAATATTTTCTTAAGACTGTATCAATTATTTGCGAAAAAAAATTTAAACAAAATGGTATTAAATTATATAGTGATGGGATAATCCATTCTTTTACAAATGATAGTTTTGAGTTGAATTTGAATCCATTTAATAAAATTATCTTCATAAAAACTTATAATAAATTTTTAAGTGAAATTAAAACTTATTATAGAGAAAGTAAATCCATGAATCAAAATGAAAAGAAAAAATATTGGATAAAGGTATTTAGTTCATTAATTAAAAATTTTCAAAAAAAATTCTTAAAAATTTTTGATAAGATTAATATTAATAAAATTCAAGATATTGTAATTATTTATTTTTACATCAGTCATAATTCTCTTATAAAAGATAAAAATATTTCAGTAGATTTTAATATGTTTTATGATTTAGTAGTTAATCAAAACATCTTAATTTCTAAGGAAATAAGTGATATATCAGTTACTTTAATAAATTGATTTTGAAAAATGTTTAATTGATGTATCTTGTTTTTAATGTTTCTTACTTTTTTAGTTGTTGGTTTAGGTGGTTTTTTGGGAGCAATAACAAGATTTATGGCAAACAATGCTGTAGCAAATCAACTACCTTCAAAGCCTTATATGTCTACAGTTCTAGTAAATATAATTGGATCGATTTTGTTAGGTTTTTTTTATTATGTTTCATCTCAACTAGATTTGAAACCTAATATTAAAGAATTTTTTGTTGTTGGTTATCTTGGTTCATTAACAACGTTCTCAACTTTTAGCTTTGAGTTTAATAATTTAATAAATGATAAAAATTTTATTAAAGCATTTACTTATTTATCTTTAAATTTAGTATTAGGTTTTCTATCCATTTATTTTTTTATTAGGCTAATTAAATAATTAGGTTAAGAATTTGACTGCTTTGTTAATCCCATCAATAGTTAGTGGAAACATTTTATTTTCAGATAAATATCTAATATAGTCTATAGATTGAGAATAATCCCATTCATCTATTTCTATTGGATTAAGCCATGCAATTTTATTGAAATGACTTTTAAGTATCTTGAAATAGTGTTCACCTGGTTTTTCATTATAGTGCTCTACTGAGCCATTAATATGTGTCACTTCATATATTCCCATAGATGCATCACCAACAAATATAACTTTATAATCGCTACTATACTTATTAACTATGTCATAAAGGTTAATAGTTTCATTACGCCTATCATTATCTTTCCAAACACCTTCATATATAAAATTGTGAAAATAATAAAATTCTAAATTTTTAAATTCATATTTAGCTGCAGAAAAAAGTTCTTCACATAAATTAATATGTGGGTCCATAGAGCCACCTATATCAAAGAAAATCAAGACTTTAATTTGATTTCTTTTCTCTGGTCTTGTTTTAATATCAATAAAACCACCATTATCTGCTGTTTTTTTTATAGTTTGATCTAGATCAAGTTCTTCATTTCCTTGAATCCTAGCAAATTTTCTCAATTTTCTAAGTGCTACTTTGATGTTTCTTGTTCCTATTTCAATACTATCATCAAGATTCTGAAATTTTCTTTCATCCCAAACCTTAGCAGCAGAGAAATTTCTATTGCCATCTTGACCAATTCTAATACCAAAAGGATTTGAACCATAAGCACCATAAGGAGATGTTCCACCAGTACCAATCCATTTATTCCCTCCCTGGTGTCTTTCCCTTTGCTTGTTAAAGGTTTCCATAAATTTTTTCATTAGTTCTTCCAAATCTGCAAGAGATTTAATTTTTTTTCTATCTTCCTTAGATAATGATTTTTCAAATTGTTTTCTAAGCCATTCCTCCGGTATCTCGTTTTTTACAAAATCAAAATCTAAATTTTCTATACCTTCAAAAAAAATACCAAATGCTTTATCATATTTGTCATAAAATCTTTCATCTTTAACCATAATTGATCTACTTAAAAAATAAAAATCCTGAACTGTATTATTTATTAAATTTGAATTTAAAGCTTTTATTAAATCTAATAATTCTTTTAATGAGACATTTACTCCCGATTTCTTAACAGTATTAAAAAATTCTATTAACATTAGCTCTCTCTTCTAAGCATGAACCTTAACCTTTCTAACATTTGAACATCTTGCTCATTTTTCAATAATGCACCATGAAGAGGAGGTATCGCTTTTGTTTGGTCACGTTCTAAGAGAATTTCCCTTGGAATATCATCAGATAACAAAAGTTTAATCCAATCAATCAATTCAGAGGTTGATGGATATTTCTTAAGATTTGGGACTTCTCTTAAATCAAAGAAAATATTTAATGCTTCTGTTAACAACTTCTTTTTAATCTTTGGAAAATGAACATTTATTATAGATTCCATTGTTTTTTTATCTGGGAAATTAATATAATGAAATATACACCTCCTTAAAAAAGCATCTGGTAGTTCTTTTTCATTGTTACTTGTTATCACAACAATTGGCCTATTTTTAGCAACTATATTTTGTTTAGTCTCATAAACATAAAATTCCATTCGATCAAGCTCTTGTAATAAATCATTAGGAAATTCAATATCAGCCTTATCAATTTCATCAATGAGTAACACAACTTTTTCATCAGCTTTAAAAGCTTCCCATAATTTACCTTTTACAATATAATTAGAGATATCTTTTACCCTAGAATCACCTAGTTGTGAATCTCTTAACCTAGTTATTGCATCATATTCATATAATCCTTGTTGGGCTTTCGTTGTTGATTTAACATGCCACTTGATAATTTTGAGGCCAAGTCCAACAGCTATTTCTTCAGCTAATAAAGTTTTTCCTGTTCCAGGCTCACCTTTTACAAGTAAAGGTTTTTCAAGAGTCACCGCAGAATTTACAGCTAATTCTAAATCTGGTGTGGTTACATAATTTTCTGTAGATGTGAATTTTTTCATATATTTATTATAATGTTTAATCAATAATTAAAAAACTAATAAATTAAAAAAAGGTATTATTAAATATGCAAGAAAATGAAAAAAGACTTAAAAGAAAGAGCCCCGAAGCAAGAACAAGCCTGATGGTTTTTCCTAATGATACAAATGATTTTGGTACCATGTACGGTGGGAGACTCATAGAATTAATGGATATGGTTGGTGGTATTTGTGCCAGGCGTTTCACGGGTACCAAAGCAGTAACAGCTTCAATAGAAGATATGCAGTTCTATAAACCAATTAATAAAGGAGATATTATAGAAATAACATCGAGCGTCATATGGACTGGTACTAAGTCATTAATCATTAAAACAAAAGTAACCAAAGAGGAATATACTGAAGAGAAGATTATTTGTTCAAGAGCTTATTTCTGTTTTGTTGCTATTGACCTAGAAGGAAAACCTGTGGTTGTTCCTGAGTTGTTAGTTGAAAGTTTAACCGATAAAAAGAACTACGCGATAGGTCAAGAGATTCGTAAGAGACAAAAATTAGAAGAAAAAAGATTTCAAATAGAGCTTAAAGAGAATTTATAAATTTATGCAATCTTATAATTATATAATTTGGGATTATTCACCATTTTTGTACTATTCGGATTATTTTCAACTCAGAATTTATTCAGTTCTATTTGCTTTAGGCCTATTATTTGTTTACATGAAAGTTTCCAAAAAATTTCTAGATAAAAATTATGATATAGAAAATTTTCTTTTTAAACTTATCATTAGCACATTAGTTTTTTCAAGAATATTCCACTGCTTATTTTATCAATTCGAATACTATTCTAGTAATTTAATTGAGATTTTGTTGCCCGTGCAACTTTCAAGTTTTACCTTCACGGGTTATCAAGGTTTGTCAAGCCATGGAGGACTTTTTGGATTGTTTCTAGGACTATTTATTTTTCAAAAAAATAAAATTAAATTGCTTGATAGGCTTCATATTTTACTAAATATTTTACTGTATTCATTTATTTTGATGAGTCTCATAAGAATAGGTAATTTATTCAATTCTGAAATATTAGGCAAAGAGTGTTTTGAAATAAATTTTTTATGTTTTATATTTCCATCTTATGATACGTTACCAAGGTATCCTGTTCAGCTTTTAGAAGCTTTTTTATACTTTATTCTTTTCGTTTTTTTCAGATATTTTTCTCAGAGTGGTTATAGAGACAATGTAGTAAAATCTATATTTGCAATGCTTATTGCATTAGGATTATTTAGATTTTTTGTTGAATTTCTCAAATTACCAAATACAAAAATAGTTTTCGAATATTTTAATATGGCACAGTTGCTTACATTATTACTGTTGGCTATATCATTTATAGGTTATAAATTTTTTGCTACAAAATCATTTAAATAATTGTATAAACGTTTAATCTACTAGGATATGAATAATACACCTAAGTTTAATTTCAATAAAGAACTACTAGATAGGTTTATAAATACTGCACAACCTTATTTTTTCCCAACTGATGTAAAAAAATCAAAACTAAAGTTACTTATACTAATCTTAGTTTCAATTTTATCTGTAATATCTATAAGTCATTTTTTTATTATTTTTTTAGGATTCATGTTAGATACATTCTTTCCTAAATTTACAAATGATTTAGCACCAAATTTTAAAATTTATGTTAATAGCTTAAAAGAGCCAAATTTAATTTATTTATCACTTGGTGTTTTAAGTATTGGAATTTATTCTTTTTATACTAATTTAAAACATCTTCAAAATCGATATAGACCATGGCTACTCTTATTTATTATAATCATATTATTATTTTCTGTTACTGGCTTAAATGTAGGATTAAGTTATATATTTAGATTTTTAGATACTTCACTAAATACAAGAGAGGAAAAAGTTTTTTGGGATTTTCTATGGGTTTATGGAGGTGCAGTTTTATTAGCAGTTCCAATTATAGCCTTTTATCGTTTTACAAGATTAAAGTTTGGTAGATATTGGAGAGAATGGTTAACAAATAATTTTATTTCAAGATATTTTAATTATCGTTGTTACTATTTATTGGATTCTAATTCACTCAATTCAGACATAGATAACCCAGATCAAAGAATTTCTGAAGATATAAAACATTTTACATCCGTCACTCTTGATTTTTTAATAGATATTTTATATGCGATTCTAACCATAGTATCTTTTAGTGCAATATTATATTCAATTTCAAAAACATTAACTTTAGGATTAATAATTTATGTATTTATTGGAACTTGGATAGCAATATTAACGGGTAAAAAAATGATCCGAATATATTATGATCAATTAAGGTTAGAAGCTGATTTCAGATATAGCTTAGTTCATGTCAGAGATAATTCTGAATCCATAGCTTTTTATAGAGGTGAAAAAAAAGAGGTTAATAATGTTCTAAAAAGATTGTTTAATGCACTTAAAAACTTTGATTTATTAATAATTTGGCAATCAATAATTGATCTTTTCCAGTTTATGTATTCTAATTTGATGAGATTTCCAGTTTATATATTAGTAGCTCCACTGTATTTTGCGAAAGAAATAGATTTTGGAACGATTACACAAGCTTGGATAGCTTTTTTTCAAGTCTTTGGGGCGCTATCGATTGTTACTAATCAAATTGAGAATATATCATCTTTTGCCGCAAGTATTTTTAGGCTTGGAAATTTTAATGAAATGTTAAATAAAATTCCTGATGAAGAAAAAACTAATAATAGAATAAACTATCTAATTTCAAATAACGTCTCAGTTGATAAATTATCTGTTACCACCCCTGGCAGTAATAAATATTTAATAAAAGATTTAAGTTTTGATTTAATTAATCAGAATCTTTTAATTAAAGGTGAAAGTGGGGTTGGAAAGAGCTCTTTACTTAGGGCAATCTCTGGGATATGGACAATGGGTAAAGGTGAAATAAGTAAGCCTGATTTTTCAAATATAATGTTTTTACCCCAAAAACCATACATGATACTAGGAACTTTAGAGGAACAAATATCATATCCAAAACAACAAGGTGAATATTCATTTGATGAAATTAAAGAAGCTTTAAATAAGTTAGGCTTAGAATATTTAATAAATGATCATGGTATTAATTCAACCAAAGATTGGTCTAGAATTTTATCAGTAGGCGAGCAACAAAGATTAGGTTTTGCTAGAATTATTTTAAATAAGCCTAAAATCGCAATTCTAGATGAATCGACTAGTGCGTTAGACGAAAGGAATGAAGAAAATGCCTATAAATTATTAAAAGATACATCTATTGCTTATGTTAGTGTTGGTCATCGTTCAAATTTGAACAAATTTCATAATTTATCTTTAGAGCTAACAAAAAATGGTTCTTATAAGTTAGAAAAAATATAAAAAATATTTGACATAAAATATTTATTGAGTTTTAATAAAGACCTATGAAAGTTGTTAGCTCAATAGGATCAATGAAAAAAAGGCACCCTGATTGCCAAGTTGTAAAACGAAGAGGAAGAATTTATGTAATATGTAAATCTGATCCTAGATTTAAAGTTAGGCAGGGCTATAAGAAGAAAAGAAATAAGCTTTAATCATACGGATTCCCCATAGGATTATAAATTAGTTCATAAACTCCATTGTCACCATCTATTATTTTATGTTTTGCATCCCCACTAGGAAATTTTTCCTCTAACCATCCCTGCGCTTGTGAAACAGACGCTTCTTGAACCTTGATATCATAATTTAGCGGATCAATATTTGCTATTGATATTGTTTTCTGGATTGCATTTTCAGAGGAATCTGAATCAATCAAAAGCTCCTTAGAAAATTGTTTTGTATATTTATTGAATATTTCAACAAAAAATGGTTTGTTTTTAAAAGACATAAAAAAAATTTAAACTATTTTTTATAAAGAGTAAATATTTTAGTCCTCGTAGTTAAACGGATATAACAAGGGATTCCTAATCCCTAGTTCTGGGTTCGATTCCCGGCGAGGGCAATAATTGACTTTATATTATATTATTTTATAAATATTATGTGCTTAAATCTAATATTGAAAATGAGATAAGTAGAATTTTTAATCTAGATCAAGATACGTCTCATGCAGTTGTATCAAGTTTAATTGATTCTATCAGCTCATCGATTTCAAATAATAACAGGGTTGAAATTAGAGGTTTTGGAAGTTTTTTTAGTAAAGAATATAAGGCTTATAAAGGTAGAAATCCAAAAACAGGTGAAAGTGTTGAGGTTTCTGAAAAAATATTGCCCCTTTTTAGACCAAGTAAAGAATTACTATCTAAATTGAATAAATAAAAATGAAAAATCTTAACTTAAGAATCTATCCAGATGATGTATTACGTAAAATTTCCAAAAATATAGAAAAGATTGATTCAGATATAATTAATACAGTTTCACAAATGGATTTGTTAATGAATGAGAATAAAGGCATAGGACTAGCTGCTCCTCAAGTTGGAATTTCAAAACGTTTTTTTATTACAAAAGATTTTCAAGATGAAGACTCTGAAAAATTTTTAGTTTTTATAAATCCTACAATTAAAGAAATGTATGGAACAATTGAATCTAAGGAAGGTTGTTTAAGCATTCCTGGGTATTATGATTTGATTAAACGACATGAAAAAATCCTTGTTTCGTATTTAGATCAAAATGGTAAAAATATTGAAAAGGAATTTAGTGGAATGCAATCAATTGTTTTTCAGCATGAATTTGACCATCTTGAAGGAATTCTTTTTCCAGACAAGTTACCATTAATAAGAAAAGAAATCTTTTTTAAAAAAATTAATAAAGAATTTAAAAAATAACTATTTAATAGGTCTTAATTTTTTAGAAATTTTAGTTTTAAGTTTAAGCGCATCATGGGATAATTTTGAATTATCAGAATCTAATAAAAATCTATCCAAACCGCCAACCTTATTTAAAGTCCTCATTGTACTGGCAGCAATTTTAACTTTGTACTTTTCACCTAAAGTATCACTATTCAAGGTTACTGATCTTAAATTGATATCAAACTTTCTTTTTGTCTTATTATTCGCATGACTTACATTATTACCTGTCATAAATCTTTTACCTGTTAAAAAACAAACTTTTGACATATTAAACTCCAAATTAAAGTACTTATACTACCTAGATTATTTGACCAAAACAATTTTTTTATATCTTTTTAGATATTTTGAAATAAAATGATACTTATGAATACTAGCGAACTGTCAACTATAAATCCTTTTTTTGTAATGGAAATCTTAGAGGAAGCTCAACAACTAGAGAAAAAGGGTATGCAAATAGTCCATCTCGAAATTGGTGAACCAATAGAAAAAGTTGATCACAGAATTATTTCATTTGCAAAGAAGGCATTAGATAGAAATAAAGATAAATATACAAATAGTTTAGGATTGATTGAACTTAGACTTCTAATATCAAAATATTATAAAAATAATTTTAATTTAAGTATAGATCCCAATAGAATAATTTTAACACTCGGCAGTTCTGGAGCTATTATTTTATCTATTTTAAGCTCAACAAACTATGGCGATGAAATAATAATAGTAAAGCCACATTATCCTTGTTACCCACAAATAATTAAGATTTTAGGACGAAAAGTTAAATTTTTTGAAACATTCGAAAAAGATAATTATCAAATAAATTTTAAAAAACTTTCAAATTCAATTACTAAGAAAACTAAAGCTTTAATAATAAACTCTCCTTCTAATCCAACTAGTATTTCTCAAAGTGAAGAAATACTAAAGAAAATTTCAGGTTTAAAGATTCAAGTAATAAGCGATGAAATTTATCAAGGTTTGTCAATTTCTAATAATGTAAGCTCAATATTTAAATATAATTCTACTAAAACTATAGTTGTTAATGGTTTTTCAAAATTATATTCAATGACAGGATGGAGATTAGGATATTGTATATTACCAAAAAAAATTATACGAGTAGGTCAGAAATTACAACAAAATATGTTTATATGTGCACCAACTTTATCCCAACATGCAGCTACTAAAGCTTTTTCAATTCCAGAAAAGAATAAAAATGTATTATTAATGAGCTATAAAAAAAAAGAGAGATTATTTAATTAAAAACCTGAATAAAATGGGAATTAATATTGATTATTATCCAGATTCAGCATTTTATATTTTTTGTGATTTTTCTAAGTTCACAAATAATTCTTTAATGTTTTGTAAAGAAATTCTTAATAAAACAGGCTTAGCTTTAGCACCTGGTATTGATTTTGGTGACAATTATAAAAATTTTGTTCGTATTTCCTATGCCGGCTCGTTCAGTGACCTTAGAAAAGGTGTTAAATTATTAAGTAATTTTTTAATGAAATACAATGTTTAAATTTTATGGTTAAATGTAGATATGAAAAATAAAAAAAAAATTAATTTTTGCTAATTTGAAAATGAATCTTAATTCCAACTCTCTAAATAAATTGATTGATGATTTTTTAGCAAAAGAACTAAGTTTTGAGGACGTTGATGTCATTTTTGCTCCCCCTGTTATTTATCTTAATGAAATTAGAAAAAAAAATAAAAATAAAAATTTTATGTTGGCTGCACAAAATGTATTTTATGAAGATTCAGGTGCATATACAGGAGAGATATCTCCTTTAATGCTGAGAGATGTAGGGTGTGAATGGGTTATGATTGGACATTCCGAAAGAAGAATCCATACATTAGAGACAAATGAGATGATAAATAAGAAAATAATTTCAAGCAGTAAACACAATTTAAATATTATATTTTGTGTAGGTGAATCTTATGAAGAAAGAAGAAATGGAAAGACTTATGAAGTTATTAGCGACCAACTCAAGAGAGGATTGAGAGATATTAATGAAAAACAATTAAGAAATATTGTAATTGGATATGAACCTGTTTGGGTAATTGGTTCAGGCGAAGCAGCAAATTTAAAAGATATTGATGAAGTCCACACTTTTATAGATAAGCAATTAAATATAATGTATCCTGAATCCAGTATTGAACCTAAAATTGTTTATGGCGGAAGTGTTAACAACAATAATATCTCTGATATAATGAAAATCCAAAATGTAGATGGAGTATTAGTAGGCAATGCTAGTTTAGACACTAATAAATTTTGTGATATTGTAATAACAGTTGGGAACTTAAATGATTGAAACAATAAAAGATAGTTTAATAATTTTTCATGCTGGCGTATCAGTGCTTTTAGTTTTATCTGTTTTGTTTCAACCTTCAAAAACTGACGATTTAGGATCAATGTTTGGGGGCTCCTCAGATTCCGTTTTTGGAGCTGATTCTTCCTCTTTTTTAAAAAAGCTTACAATATGGCTAGGAATAATTTTTTTTACTACTAGTTTAGCTTTGGGGTTTATATATTTAAAATATGATAAAAAAATTATTATTGAAGAAAGAGTTAAAACTCTTGAAAACCAGCAAGAAGTCTCTGAAATTGATTAAATTTAAGTTATGTTTGCCTTTCTAGACCGTTAATGTCCAGATGTTGACCTTGTTTTTCGATTAGTTACTCTAGTAAAAGAGAGAGATTAAAAGGAGGTTAATATGCCATACGTTATTACAGAACCATGCGTTGATATCAAAGATAAATCTTGTGTTGAAGCTTGTCCTGTCGATTGCATTTATGAAGTTGGTGATCAATTATTGATTAACCCTGAAGAATGTATTGACTGTGGAGCTTGCGTAAGTCCATGCCCAGTTGATGCAATTGTACATGAAGACGAAGTTCCAGATAAATGGGCGAGCTTTATAGAGAAAGCGGCAAACTTCTCCTTTGAAGGTTTAAATCCAGCGCAAAGAAAAGGTTAAGTGAATTGAACTTAACAAATATAGAAAAAACTCTCTGCTTGAATATTAATCACGCAGAGAGTTTTATTTTTAACACTAAATATGAATTAATTATAAAACTTATTTTATCCTCAAGCACTAATGAATTCAGAGCTTGTGAAATCGGTAATGAATTAATTAAAGATTATTGTAGTATAGATGATCTAAATAGGGCTGATTTAAAAGATTTAGAATTTAAAATTAAAAAAATTGGATTTTATAGACAAAAGGCACTTAGGCTTAAAAAAGCTGCTCAATTAATTATTCAAAAATTTAATGGAGTAATACCTTCAAAATACGATGATTTAATATTGATTCCTGGAATTGGACAAAAATCAGCTAAAAAGTTTTTATCTTTAGTTGAAGATAGTAATTATGTAATGGTTGATACACATTTAAGAAGAGTAATTAAAAGATTATTTAATTCATTTGAAAATTTGAAAGATAATGAAATTGAAAAATTTGTTATTGATAACATTAAAAATAAAAACCTAACAAACTTTTCGAATCTAGTAACTAGTTTTGGAAAAGATTTTTGTACTAGTTTAAAACCTAAATGTTCTATTTGTTTTTTTAAAAACTTTTGTAATTTCGATAAGTAATAGCATAATATCATTAATATGAACATATGTATTATCGGAACAGGATATGTTGGTCTTGTAACCGGTTCTTGTTTAGCGGATAGTGGTAATAATGTTATCTGTATAGATATTGATAATCATAAAATAGAGCAATTAAAAAATGGAATTATAGGAATATATGAGCCTGGTTTAGAAAATATTGTTAAAAGGAACTATGATGCTGGGAGATTGAGCTTTACTACTGAATATTCTGAAGCCATTGAAAAATCAAAAATAATTTTTCTAGCTGTCTCAACTCCACCTAAAGAGGATGGTTCCGCAGATCTAACTTTCATTAAAAATGCTTCCTTAAAATTAGCAGAATATATAAACAATTACAAAGTAATAGTTACAAAAAGTACTGTTCCTGTCGGTACTACAAATATGTTAAAAGATATTATATCTTCTAAAACAGATAAACAATTTGATGTTGCTTCAAATCCTGAATTTTTAAAAGAAGGATCAGCAGTTAATGACTTTATGTTTCCAGACAGAATTGTTGTTGGTGTAGAATCAAAAAAATCCGAACAAATTTTAAGAGATTTATATGAGCCTTTCTTGAGAAAAGAAGATAGGTTGATTTTTGTAGATATTAAGTCATCAGAGGTATCAAAATATGCCTCCAACTCAATGCTTGCAACAAGAATTTCATTTATGAATGAAATGGCAAATTTATGCGAAAAAGTTGGAGCTGATATATCAAATGTTAGAAAGATTATGTCTCATGATAAAAGAATTGGTAAAGAATTCCTCTATCCTGGATTAGGATATGGTGGTTCATGTTTTCCAAAAGATGTAAAAGCGATAATAGAGGTTGGTAAAAATTTTGGAGTACCTATGGATCTTTGCTCATCTGTTGATAAAGTCAATAATTTACAAAGAGAAATTTTTTTCAATAAGATTAAAGAATATTTTAAAGATCTAAAAGGATTAAATATTTCAATTTGGGGTTTGTCATTTAAGCCAAATACCGATGATATAAGAGAAGCACCTTCAATTAATGTCATTAATAATTTATTAGATAATGGAGCTAATATATCAGTTAACGATCCAGTAGCAATGGATAACTTTAAAAAAGTTTTTGGAGATAAAATAAAATATAGTGAAAACAATTATGATATACTTGAAAATTCTGACTGTCTTGTAATTAATACTGAGTGGAGTGTATATAGACAACCCGATTTTGATTTGATAAAGAAAAAAATGAAAAAGCCAATAATATTTGATGGAAGGAATTTGTATAATCCTCAAAAATTGAAATCATTAGGATTCTACTATTCCAATGTTGGATTTACACCTGATAATGAATAGAAAAATTGATATTTCTTCAAAAATTTCTAATTTAAATGGAATAGGACCAAAGTATTTAAAGATTTTTGAAAAAATAGGTATCAATAGTATTTTAGATCTTTTGCTTTATTTTCCAAGATCCTATAACGATTACAGAAAAATTAAAAATATTATAGATTTAAAGCCAGACGAAGAAGTCACAATCAAAGGAGAGGTGATATTGTCGGGACTAATAAAATCTAGAAGAAAAATTTATGAAGTTCAAATAAATGATGGAACTTCAAATTTTAAAATAATTTGGTTCAATCCAATCTATGGGTATCTAAAAGATAATTTCAAAATTGGTTCACATATAATATTGTCTGGCAAAGTTCTTAAGTCAAAGAATTCAAAAATCTACCAAATGATAAACCCAAGTCCTGATAAATATCTTATTTTTGATTCAGAAGAAAATATCGAGAACTTTGCAAATATATCCCCAACTTATCCCTTAACAAAAGGATTATCACAAAATAAAATAAAAAATCTAATCCAAGATTTATTAAGAAATTTTTCGTTTAGTAGTTTAGACATACTTTCTGAAGATATTCTTACCGAACAAAATATTCTTCAACTTTCAGAAGCAATAAAAGAAATTCATATTCCAGATAAAAATTCAAATTTGGTTGATATGGAATCATCTTTTTCAATATATAAATCTAAGGCACATAAATCAATTATATTTTTTGAATTTTTAATTTTATGTTTAGGGTTAAAAATAATTAATAGTAATAATCCTAAATCAAATAAAAAACATAAATCAAAATTAGTTAATTCTATGGTTGATCAAATTAAAGAAAAAATTCCTTTTTCATTAACCAAATCTCAAAATGATGTGATCAAAGAAATTTATCATGATATGGAGAGTGATAATCAAATGAATAGATTGCTTCAAGGAGATGTTGGAAGTGGAAAAACAATTATTGGTTTAATGGCGATGGCATATAGTTATGATAATAATTATCAATCCTGTATGATTGCACCTACAGAAATTTTAGCTGATCAACATTATTATTATTTAAAAAAATACATACCTCATGAAGAACTTGCTCTTTTAAAATCATCATTATCTCTAAAAGATAAAGAAATTATAATTAATAATATTAAGTCAGGAAAAGTGAAGTTTATTGTAGGGACTCACTCGTTATTTCAGCCTAAAATAATTTATAAAAATCTAGGACTAATAGTTATTGATGAGCAACATAGGTTTGGTGTTGAACAAAGAAAATTAATGATTGATAAAGGTTTTGATCCTCATATTCTAACGATGACTGCAACTCCAATTCCCAGAACCTTATCTTCTATTTTTTTCTCCAATTTTGATATTTCAATATTAAAAAATATAAATTGCAAAAAACAAAAAATAGTAACAGAGGTAGTTGATAAAAAAAATTATAAAGATTTAATAGATTCAGTTTATAATGAAATTTCAGCAGGTCGCCAAGTTTTTTTTCTATGCCCTTTAATAAACAAGTCTGAAAATGATGAATTTTTAGATTTAGTTGATGTTAATACTTTATATAATTATTTTAAGACTACTAAATTATCAGAATTTAATTTTGAAATTGTTCATGGAGAATTATCATCTGAAAAGAAGGAAAAAATTATGGATGAATTTAGAAAGGGCAATATAGATTTTTTGATTTCAACTACTGTTATTGAAGTTGGAGTTGATATTCCAAATGCTAGTATAATGATTATTCATAACCCAGAAAGATTTGGACTTTCACAATTACATCAATTAAGAGGAAGAGTAGGAAGAGGAAATTATAAATCCCACTGTTATTTAGTTGTTGATAATAAAAAATTAAATGAAAAGTCGTTAGAAAGAATTGATATTTTTTCAGAGACAAATGATGGCTTCGAACTCTCAGAGGTTGATTTATCCATCCGAGGACCTGGAGCTTTTTATGGGGCTGGCAGCCAGCAATCTGGAAATTATTTGAGTTTAAATATGGCTGATATAAAAAGAGATTTAGAAATTCTTAAAGATGCAAAAAATTGTTGTGATAAGATTGAAAAGTATGATTTCTTTAAAAAAAATTATGATCAAATACTAGAAAATATTAATATCTTATGGGGTAAAAGCATTAATCTTAAAAAAATTCTATAAGCAGTTATACTTTATTTATGTCTAATAGTATAGAGTCTGCTACTTTTGGTGCTGGTTGTTTTTGGGGTGTCGAAAATAATTTTATGCAGCTTGAGGGTGTGATAGAGACCTCTGTAGGTTATATGGGTGGTTCCTTTAAAAATCCGACATATTTTGATGTATGTACTGGAATGACAGGTCACGCAGAAGTTGTTGATATTAAGTTTGATAATTCAAAAATATCATTTGAACAACTTTGTAATTTTTTCTTCTCAATTCATGATCCAACAACCTTAAATAAACAAGGCCCTGATGTTGGAACACAATATAGATCTGTAATTTTTACTCATTCAGAAAATCAAATTGAAGTATCCAAAAAAGTTATAGATTCTCTTAATAGTACTAAATTTAATTCTTTAATTGTCACTCAAATAAAAGATGCTAGTGATTATTATTTAGCTGAAGATTATCATCAAAAATATATTCAAAAAAATAATCTTTCATCTTGTGGAGGTTGATATCATGAATACTGTTAAAACTTTTTTTCTTCTTACCGTAATGACAATGTTTTTCATACTTATTGGTAGACTTATCGGTGGTCAATCAGGTATGATGTTCGCTTTTATTTTTGCACTTGGTATGAATTTTTTTTCATATTGGTTTTCACATAAAATAGTTTTAAAAATTCATAAAGCAAAACTAATTGAATCTTCATCTCCTATGATGTCCATGTTTAATAATTTATTAGTAAAAGCTAATATTAATGGTCCAAAATTGTATATATATGAATCAAATGAACCTAATGCTTTTGCGACGGGTAGGAATTATGAAAATTCAGTAGTAGCTGTTTCTACCTCGCTAGTAGAAGAATTAAATGATGATGAATTAGAAGGGGTTCTTGCTCACGAGATCGCTCATATTGAGAATAATGATATTCTAATTGCATCAATTGCAGCCACTTTTGCAGGTTCAATTAGTATGATTGCAAGTATGTTAAAATGGGGTTTGATTTTTGGTGCTTTTAGAGGTAACAGAGAGTCTGGTAGTGCAATTGGTCATCTTTTAGTAGCAATCTTAGCGCCATTGATTGCTCTAATCATTCAAATGGCAATTTCGAGAACTCGAGAGTTCAAAGCTGATTATACAGCTGCTCAAATTACAAAAAACCCACAGGGTTTATCATCAGCTCTAGAGAAAATTTCATATTTTTACGAAAATCATAAACTAGAAGAAGAACCTAGTCCTGCAACAAGTCATATGTATATTATTAGCCCTTTAGCCGGTGGAATTGGTAAATTATTTAGTTCTCATCCTCCAATGCAAGAAAGAGTTAAAAGACTGAATGAAATAACTTTCTAAAATTATTCATTCTTTTCTTTATATTCTGGTAAGTCAATTTTGATCCATATTATAACAATAAGTATTGATATGAAATATATAAATAAACTATTTTGAATACCTAGATAACTTTCTTTCATATAAATCAAGCCTGCAATCAAAGCTCCAATTGCATGGCCTAAAAAGTTCATAAGATAAAATGGCCCAGTACTAGTTGCTTTAAGATTGTTTGGAATATTAAATGTTAGTAAGCTGGGAAGAATTGAATTAAACACAGAGCTACCAAAGAAAAATAAAATTCCCAAAGCATATAATGAATAGTTATTTTTTGGTGCTATCAAATATATTAAGTAACCCAAAACTAAAAAAAACCATCCTGCTTTTACCATTTTATCTATCTTTTTTATCTTTTCGAAATATCTAACTAATGGATAAATAAATAATACTGCTGGCAAGAAAATATATAAATAGATTATTGGTAATTCATCTTTAGTTGCTCCAAGACTATTCCATGTAAGTGGATATGTATATAGCATCATGCTTAAGATTAATGATAAGAAAAACGAACCTAAATAAATTTGCGTTAAATTATTATTGTATTTTATTTTTGTTGAATTTATTTTTTCATTTTTATCATTTGGATAATATAAATACGTAACGATTGTTGCAATAAAACCTAAAATAAATAGCAAAATAAATATTGATTTAAAAGAATAAATAGAAGCAAAAAAAGGACCTATGATAAAACCTATTATAAAAGCACCACCAACTGATATGCCCATTATAGTAAAGGCAGAGGCTCTATTGTTTGCACTAGTATTTTCTGATAAAGTAGCAATTCCGATTGAGCTTATTGCTCCCAATCCTTGAATTAATCTGCCAATAATGAGAGTGTTAATATCTTTAGAAAAGTAACAAATCAAGCTACCAAAAATGAACATTATAAGACCTAGCATAACAATTTTTTTTCTTCCAAACTTATCACTTAGAAATCCCATTGGTACTTGCATTAATGCTTGAGATAAAGAGTATATACCCAATGCAATACCAGCTAAAAAAGCAGATGAATTCTCATATTCTGATGCATATAAACTAAAAATAGGTAATAAAACAAAAAGGCCAAATAATCTTAAAGCAAATATCAAGCTAACAACTAATGTTGATTTAAATTCGTTTTTGGTCAATGACATAGAGTATTATGAAATATATCATAATTTGCTAGACTTTTGTTTATTATGGAAATGTATTCATCTGTGTTAGATTTACAAAATGGGTCCAACAATAGCTTTTATAGATTCTAAAAAATTAGATAAAAATTTCTCATATCTAACTAAAAATATAAAAAATAATTCAAAGATTATAATGATTATAAAAGCAAACGCTTATGGGCACGGAGCTATTGAGGTTGCTAAAAAATTTGATAAGAAAATTGATTATTTTGGAGTTGCTAATTTACAGGAAGCAATTGAGTTAAAAGAAGCAAAAATAAAAAAAAATATTTTAATATTAGGTTCCATATCAAATGAAGAAATTACTGATTCAATCAAAAAAAATATAATTTTCACAATCTATGATTTATCACAACTTAAGTTCATAAACAAACTTCCATTCAAGAGAATTAAATTTCATTTAAAAATAGATACTGGAATGAATAGACTTGGTGTATCAATCAATGAAATTGATAAAATATTAAAAATAATAAACATGAATACTAAATTAAATATGGAAGGGGTTTATACTCATTTAGCTGAAGCGGATATAAAAAAATCCTCTTTTACTAAAAAACAGATAAGTTTATTTCATGAAATAGTAATTAAAATTCAAAAATCAGTAAATAGAATTGATTTTATTCATATTGCTAATAGTTCAGGAATACTAAATCACAATATTGATTTTTGTAATACGACAAGACCTGGATTAATGCTCTATGGACTTGGAACAAATAAGAATCTCAATCCTGTTATGACGTTAAAAACGAAGATTATAAAACTAAGAGATTTAAAACCAGGCGAATCTGTTAGCTATGGACGAACATATATCGCTAAATCTAAAAAAAAGATTGCTATTGTACCAATTGGATACGCAGATGGCCTTCCAAGATCTTTGTCAAATAAAGGATATTTATTTTGTAAAGGGAATAAATGTAAAATTTTAGGAAGAGTCTGTATGGATTTAACAATGATAGATGTAACCAATGTCTTAAGTCCAAAAATTGGAGATGATGTAATAATTTTTGGTGACAAATATCAAAGTGCTATGGATATAGGAAAATCTGCTAAAACAATCGCATATGATATTGTATGTGGAATTAGTAAGAGGGTAACAAGATTATACAAATAAAAGCATTAATTTTTTTTATATTAATTTTTTCTCCTTTTCATCTTTATGCAGAAGAAAAGACATACTTAGGTCCTCTTATAAAAGTTGATAAAGCTGAAGATTATAAAGTTTATGCATTCAGACCATTTTTTTATTATCAATCAAATTATGAATTAAAATATAAGTCCTTGGATATTTTATACCCTTTAATTGGCTGGACAAAAGATAACCAACAATCACAAATTAATATGTTTTTTAGATTGATAAAATATAGTAACTTTACTAACTATAGTAATAAAGATGAAAAAACTTTTGAAATTTTTCCGATAATAGATTTTTCGTGGGGTGGTGAATCTGAAAATAATTATTTTTCTATTTTTCCATTTTTAGGTTCAGTTAAAAATAAATATGCAAAAGAAAAGATTAGCTACTTCTTATTTCCTTTATATATGAAAACTTACAAAAAAAAATTCATATAATACCCACTTCTTATGGCCAATATTTTCTAAAACATCTGGTAAATATTCAAAAGGATTTAAGTTTTGGCCTATTTATGGTTACACAACAAAAATTGATTCAGAATCATTAAAGACAATAAAAGAATCAAAGTTTTATTTGTGGCCTTTTTTTACATTTAAAAATGATAATACAACAGGAATAAATTTGGAAGAAAATAATTATTGGCCTCTTTATTTATCTGCAGAATCAAATGTTCATAGCTCACGAACTTTTTTGTGGCCTTTTTTTAATATTTATGAAGATAAAATTAGAGATCAAAAAACATATAATATGCCCTGGCCTATAATACAGTATAAAAGTGGAGCGAATATAAAAAGTAAAAGATTTTTTCCTATTTACTCATACTCAAAATCAAAATATGTTGAAAAAGGTTTTTTCATTTGGCCATTATATAGATATAAAAATGAAATTTTAGCATCAGAATATTTCAAAACTAAAAGTTTTTTGTTTTTTCTATACAAAGAGGATATTTCTTATGAGTTAGAAACAAATAAAATAATAAAGGAATTTTCAAGTTTGTGGCCAATTTATTCTATGGACTCAACTTCTGATGGCTATGATTTTCGTATTTTTGCACCCATAGAGAGTTTCTTTTCAAAAAATACAAAAATTAGAGAAATTTGGTCACCTCTTTGGTCAATAATTAGAATTAAAAAGAACAATGAAATTGAAACTACTTCGATTTTGTTTAATTTTATAAAATTTAATAAAAATTTAGAAACCAGAAAAAATAAATTTAGTATAAACTTCTTTATACCTTTAATTTCAAATGAATCTTCAGATAATACTAATGAATTTAATATTTTAGGTGGTTTTCTAGGTTTAAAAACTGGTGAGGACGCTAAAATTCGAATATTATATATTCCAATAGATTTATGAGAGGAATATATAATTTTTTTAATTCGGTAGGATTATTTTTAAATCTTTTTTGGCAAACTCTTTGTTCTTTAAAGTTTTTTTCAGTATCTATCGATAAGATTTTCTCCCAACTTTTTGATATGGGTAATAGGACCCTGCCCGTAGCTGCTCTAATTTCTCTATCCATCGGTGCTGTTTTAGCTTTACAAACCGGAATACAGTTATCGGAATATGGAATACAAGATAGAATAGGAGGAATAGTAGGTGTTTCTTTGTGTACAGAATTAGCGCCAGTTATGGCTGCTATTTTGATGGCAGGAAGAGTTGGGTCATCTATAACTGCGGAAATATCTACAATGAGTGTGTATGAGGAGATTTCGGCACTTAAAACTATGGATATAGACCCTATTAGATATTTAGTCTTACCACGTTTTGTAGCATGTCTTATCACACTTCCCTTTTTGGTAATATATATGGATTTAATTGGTTGGCTAGGAGGGTCTTTTGTTTCAAATCTTAATCAAAGTATATCTGTATCGTTTTCGGCATTTTATAATGATTTAAGTCAGGTTGTTACATTCTCGGATATTGCATCAGGATTAATAAAGTCAGTTTTTTTTGCAATTACAATTTCTATAACATCTTGCTTAGTTGGTTTAACAACCAATGGTGGCCCACGTGAGATTGGTACATCAGTAACAAAATCGGTTGTGGCATCATTTATTTCTATTTTAATTTTAGATTATATTCTTACAAGATTTTTAATATTGGTGGGCTTGCTTTAGTGAATAAATCAATTGAATATAAAAATATTTCAAAATCATTTGAAGGAAAAGTCGTTCTTGATAATTTTTCTCATTCTTTTGAATCCGGTAAAGTTCATGTGATACTTGGAAAATCTGGAATGGGAAAATCTGTTCTTTTAAAAGTTTTAATGGGCTTAATCACTCCTGACAACGGAGAGATATTAATCAACAATAAGTCTTTAGATTTAGCTAAAGAGATTGATTCATTAAAAGTCTCTTATGTTTTTCAATTTTCTGCTTTATTAAATTCGTTATCTGTAATCGATAATATAACTTTATATTTAGATGAAAAAAATATTGATACAAAGGAAAATAGATTAAAAAAAGCTTATAAAATATTAAGTGATTTAGACCTGGATCACTCAGCCACCAAAAATCCCTCTGAATTAAGCGGTGGTATGAGAAAAAGAGCAGCAATTGCTAGATCGTTAATGATTGAGCCTGACATATTACTTTACGATGAACCTACAGCCGAGCTAGATCAAATCAATACGGGTATAATAGCTAATATAATATTAGATTTGAAAAAAGCTAAACCTATCACTCAATTAGTAGTAACTCATGATATTTCCTTTGCTTTTGCTATAGCTGACACGATATCAATTCTTGAGGATGGTCTAATCAATATTTCTGGTAAACCTGAAGAAATAAAAGAAATAAATCACCCATTATTAAAGTCAATTGCCTAATTAATTAATGTATAATTAAAACTATGAATAAAAATTTTCAAATGGGCATTTTTTTTATACTTGGTTTAATCATTTTATTGGTTTTGTTTGAAGTCGTATCGGGAGTTTCATTATTAAAAAAAGATAAAATTTATTATACATATTTTCAATCTGTGGGAGAATTGAGATCGGGTAGTCAAGTCAAATTGTCAGGTGTTAATGTTGGAAAGGTCAATAAAATTTCATTATCAGGTCAAAATGTTGAAGTTCAATTGTCTATAAATAAAGACATAATGATTAAAGAAGATTCGATAGCTTCCATTAATATGACAAGTTTATTGGGATCTTCTTATGTTGGAATTACATTTGGTTCTATTAACTCAAAAATACTAAAAGAAGGTGGTATAGTCCAATCTGCTCAATCTTCCGATTTTAACTCACTTCTTTCAAAATTAGATAAAACAGTAACTTTATTTAATAGTCAGTTTTCTGGTTACAGTGAAAAAATAAATTCAATTCTATTTAATTTAGATGATGTTATTTCAAATATTGCAAATTCAAAAGGTAGTGTTGGAAAACTAGTAAATGAGTCAGATTTATATGATGAATTGATAGAAAGTCTCAATTATTTTTCAAACATCTCTCGAAAGATAGATAGTGGTGAGGGCACATTGGGAAAACTAGTTAATGATGAAGAAATCTATATTCAAGCAAATAAAACCCTGAAGACATTAAATTATTTAACCGAAAAAGTAGCAACAGGAGAGGGCTCACTTGGAAAACTAGTGAACGATGATGAATTGTATAATTCAATTAATGAATTGTCAGACAATCTGAATTCTGTGGTAGCTAAAGTAAATTCAGGAGAGGGCACATTAGGAAAGCTAGTAAATGATGATAGATTATATTATGATGCACTTAATTCTGTGAGAAAATTAAAGAATGCAGTAGAAACCCAAGAGGATTTGGCACCTCTAACAACTATTACAGCAGCTTTTGGTGTTATGACACTTTTTTAATATGCCTATTTATTCTACTAATCCAACATCATCTAGAAACTATTCATTTGAAGAATTTTATGAAGCTGGAATGGTACTATTGGGATCTGAAGTTAAATCTATTAAACAAGGCAAATTTAGTATTAAAGAAAGTTATGTAATTTTAAAAAAAGGTGAACTCTTTATAATTAATTCTTACGTTCCAAAGTATTCTGCATCTTCTTTTTTTACACATGATGAAAAAGGGGATAGGAAATTATTATTAAATAAAAGCGAAATTAGAAAATTAATTGGTAAAATCAAAATTAAAGGATATGCATTAATCCCTATCAAAGTTTATTCAAAAAAAAATATAATTAAAATCGAAATTGGACTTGGTAAAGGTAAGAAATTGTATGATAAAAGAGCTGATATCAAGAAGAAAGAAATCAATAAACAATTAAAAAGAAGCTTTAAATCAAAAATTTCCATTTAAATTCTTAAAAAATCATCTATACTGGTAACTTTGGGGGCGATTTGGTTTCGACGATGATTAAGCATTTAAAAGTAGCATGTCGAGAGCTAACTCGTTAATCTGGCAAAAGCACTATAAGTGCCGAACCAATAAATCAACTTGCTGCCTAGATAGTGTAGCAACATCTTTTGTGCCTTTCTCATAGGGTATTAAAAGATGACATTAATATGAGACTAAAACAGAACTTGCCTCTTTGACTGTTTTAGTATTTAAGAGGATCGAGATATTTTCTTTCTTTTTGCTTTGGAAATATCTTTAAAAAACAAAGCTAAAATAAGCATGTAGAAGCTCTTATTTAGCTAATTTTCGGACCTGGGTTCGATTCCCAGCGCCTCCACAAA